>Ga0116227_10007573_pt1 | contig 21075 bp, 19 predicted proteins | sample S1TSphgellanicum_FD_89693 | JGI IMG/M metagenome (GOLD analysis project Ga0116227, IMG submission 89693) | Host-associated microbial communities from peat moss isolated from Minnesota, USA - S1T2_Fb - Sphagnum magellanicum MG | ecosystem: Host-associated > Plants > Peat moss > Unclassified...
CAATAGGATGAAAATTTTAATAGTTGCATCATAGTTGTGAGAATGACCAAAATAGTTGAAATTTGGTTTTGTAGTTGCAAATGTTCCCAAATCCAGTCGCAAATGACTACAAGTCGCATGTAGTCGTAAATGGAGTGGTTACATTTTGGCTGATTTCTACTAGTGAGAGTTCTATCAAAGTTATTTTGTTCAATCATGTGCAATTAATTGATAACTATAAGGTAAATATTGGAAATATGTTGGTGCAACTCTATGGCAACTTAATGGTAACTCAGAGAAAACATTGTTGTGTACTAGATGGCAACTATTCAATAATTGTGTTGCTATTGAGAAATTGTTGAAATGCACTAATTTATAACTACATTTGCCACCTCTCAACAATGTTCTATGACTAGTATTTTGCGCAATGTAGTTGTACAATAATTGACTTGTGTACTTATTAGCAACCATGTGACAACTTTACGCTAAATTATATGTTTTTTGTACAACTATTACTTTGAAATTACAACACAACTATTACATACCATTTTGCAACTAAATAATTGGATTAAGCTAATTGAATTGTAGTTGATTTTAATGGGTAATTTTGGGGAACTTGTAACTGATTTTTAACTAGTACCCATGAATGGCAACTAGAATACTTAGCTATAGCACTATTGTGTAACTATGCTACCTATGCTAAAAGACATATATGCAATTAAGATTTTGACAATATTTGGTTGTCTATAGTCATATTAGAGTTATTATGAGCAATGTGGTACAATTAGTTAGATACCAATATGTGACTGATGTGGAAATGCATGTGAGTGAATAACAACTAAAAAACAACTGAAATGTTGTTTCTTTACCACTAGTAGATGAAATTGGTTCCAATCATCATAATTGTTCTACAATTATTCATGGGGCAAATGTAGGTGTGCATTAGTTGTTTTGAATAATAATTTACATCTTTGTCACAACATACTGGTCATTTCAGTGGTTTTTTACAGCTAAATGGCAATTGAAACTCAACTTATTGGGCACTTTAATTGATTTCTTTAGTGAACTGCAACTACATGGCAATTAACATGAAACTTTGCACACAAAACAAAGTGTTTGGCTAGTCTAAATAATAATCTATTATTCTACTTTCTTGGATAGAAGTCATAAAATGCAATTTCAACATGTAACTTGCATGGTTAGTACGTATAGTATTGTTATATAACCAAGTTTGCATGTAGATCTTAAAAGCCATGTTTGATACTAAGCTACATCTAAAACTAGATTCGGATCCATAATCAATATGGCAATAAACATGTCTTCCACTATTACTATAAATCCATCAAATGTTGGTTTGTATCAGCATGTATGTTCGAGAAAATGTTGGTAAGTATGTGTCATCACAAGCATGCAAAAACAAAGGGCATCAAAAATGTTTGAGGGTGAAAGCACTTCATCCACCCATATTCAAAAGCAATAGAGGGTTGCAATAGATGATGCCAAATGGATTGCCATTCGATGATTCCAAAAAATTGTTTTGAAGTTTTTCAAGCAGTATACGAGGGCTTACCTCGACTCTATTTTTGTTAACAAGCAAGCATTTGACTTAAACAAGTACAAACAAATCATGAAGTCAAAGTTTTTAAGAAATTAAACAATTGTTCGAAATACATCGAGTTGCAAAATTTTCCAAAGTTTTTAGAATGGCTTGAATGCAAGGTTAGGGATGCAACATCAAATTTGATGCAATGGTTTGATGTTTTTTATCCAACAAAGGATGGGGCAAATTGGACTATGGAGGTGGTGGAATTGTGGGACAATGTGACATGGTGGCCTAAATTTAATAACAATTTCTTGAAAAAAAGGTATATTGAGCACTATGGATGGAGGAAAGGGCTCAAAATGTTCTTTCCCAAACAGGAAATCAAGATGTACTATGGATTTTGAACAAGTGAATGTGCTCTCTTTGTCAAGTATGGACAATCAAGGTGGTCATGGAGTGGTGCATAAAGTGTGTATTGAAAGATCCAATCACATACCAAGCACCATTGAGTTGGTGGGAAAAACACTCAAAATAAATGATTTGAACAAGCACATAAACAATGTTTTGTAAAAGTTTTGGCTTGTCCATGTGAATATTTAGGTGTCATCAAATTCCTTGTCATCCATTCAAACACCATGGAAGCTTACACATTGTGGTGGAATGGGGGCACATTATGAAAAATGTTGGACTACAACATAAAATTCCCACCCCTTTTGGATAATCAAATGTTATTGTAAGAAAGGGGGCCCAATATGGAAGGGCAAAGACAACTTGTCACTTTTAGGTGAAATCGTGTGAAGTTGGCATGAGCAAGCATTTATGAACATCATGAATGTAATATACCATAATAGGATTTTGCATGTCAATGATTTGTCTAAAAACAACATAATGTTGCATTTTTTGTCAAACAACCTAGATGTTGTGTACACTAGTATGTGTGATTGAAATGAATGTGAACACTTACAAGAGGTGACTACATTTTTGTATGGATTTTCCAAATAACAAGATGCCATTAACACAAGGAAATCACATTCATGGGTGGCCCCAAAACTATTTTTTGTTCAAGATGAATGAAGAACTATGAATTCTTTTTGGCATATGGCAAAACAACACTAAGCAACTCTAAGGTTTGTTTCATATTCAATGGGCAAGCTTGCAAATGTGATATGGAATAAAGACTAGGATGCAAACTATTTCTTGGACAATTCAACAAAATTGTCATTTGCCAAGCTAATTCATGATATATATGAGGTGAATCCAAAGGCACGAAAAATTGTCCAACGTTTGTGCACATGTTGATGGAGCCTCCATACAATTGGACATTAACATCCGAGTTTAAGGTTTGCCATGCAAGTTGTCATGTAGCATTGCCTAAACCTAAACCTAAATTTTTAAATAAGAGGTTATATTGAAACAAAACAATGGTGCTAAATGAACAAGTGACATACACAAATGGTGACAGAAACAATGAAAAAAGTTTAGGATGCAAGAATAGGCCGAAATTTTATAAGTTGAAACCAAAAAACTTGGACCGAAGGATGAAATGAAGACCAAGGAACATAGAAATGAAAGAAGCATGTCATTGTAGATGTGATAGCCAAATTGTGTGTGACCCACCAAAAATAAAACAGTTTTTGAACCTAAAACCTTTACAAACCTTAAAATTTTGAACTCATAGGTGAAGTTATGAAAAAATTCAACCTTTGGATTTTGAATGCAATTAAATAAGAGATGTGAACCACTATTGATGCAAGTTAACCCCAATAAAAGATTACAACACTCTTTGTAAGTTGAGATATTTGTAAAGTATCAAATTATGAAATAAGTTTCTAGAATCATGGAAATCAACCTTAATACATAAAACTTTGGCTGTTGATCGAAGAGTGATTGAAGCACAATCAAGTAAATGACAATAGAATAAACAAAATCAAAAAGTGATTAAAACCTTCAAACCTACTTGAATACACTATTCAAATAATCTTTTTGGGTGATTTGCACAAAATGTTTGGTTTGGTTTTAATTCTAAAACAAACTTTTTGTGCTTGTTTTCTTCACAGTTGTGTATAGTTCAAAACCTTTGGCGCCTAAATTACTAACTTTCAACAAAAAAAAATAAGAGCAAAAACTCTAAAAGAGAATTTGTTGCTTGGATATGGGTTGTGGTCAAGTTGGATTTTGCAATTGTTGGTTGCCGGTTGTTGTCAATGCTTCATCGCTAGTAGAACTTGCAAGCTTTCACAAGCTCTAAACACTCTCTTCTCACCCTTCTTTTGTTTTGGTGAAAGTTAGGACATTGAATGAAAAACACCGATTCCCCTTCCTAGTACACCCTTACATCCCCACTAGAATAGGGTTTATTGTTTTTGTAGACCTTTACATTGGGATTCCCCTTCTAGGTATTCAAATTTGTATTTTTTGGGCATTTTTACTTTAGGAGTAGGGATGAACAATTGGTATACTTTAGTGTGCTTGGACCCTAACTAAATTAATTAGTTAAAAGTGATCATTCAACAATAATTATTAATCATTAATTAATTAATTGATGAACTACTTATTGGCTATTAATTAACATTTGAATAATGACTAATTAAATTATTTAAAACTATATATTAAGTGTCAATTATTCACTATTTATTATTAATTATTAATTATTGAATATAAATTATCAAATATTAAATATCATCTAATTAATATACCAAACATAGGTACCTAACTATTTAACTACATGTGCCTCAAGGTACCATGTGGGTAGCTTATTAGGCTTTAAAGTACATATTGGGTGTAATATGCTTATGCCTACTTAAACTTAACTATAATAAGTGCTTTATGCCTATGCTACTTAATAAATTACCTAGGCCTAATTAGCTTGGCCTACCTATAGTTTACTAGGTTGGCATAATTCATCCCTGCCTTGCTTTATGTCTTAACTAAGGTAGCTTCTAGCCTAATTAACCTACCTAATTAAGCCTAAACTACTTAAATATGACAAACTCAAACTACTAATTTAGTTGACTTAAGTTAGTAGTTATGCATAGGGTGTCGAAATCATACACTTTGTTATTTTGTGGTTGCATGTGTGGCTACTTATATATAAAACAATATATTTGAAAAGAACTCAACATTCCAAAGGATGAACAAACAACTAGTTGCATTCTATAATGAGTTACATCTAGATTAATTGTAAGTGGGTTGGCTATAAACAACACAAATTTTTCTAATGCCTACTTCCAATCTACTTATTAGTTATTTAGTTTTTTTACTTTACTATAGAAATAATGATATGAAATAAAAATGTGAAATAAAAAAATTGAAGAAAAATTGTCACATTTTGAAGGAGTAGTCCATTTGTAAGGACTTGACTTAATTTATCATTGTGAAGATGAAAGGCTCAATTTTTTATACTTGTAACCTATGTGCATGCCTAAGGGACTATGGTATTAAATTAGTTAAACTAAAATAACTAGGTATGCTAGGTTAAATAGGTTAGGTTAGGTTAAGTTTATTACTACCTACCCACTTGTCATTTTACTACCTACTTACATCTATTTATTATCTACCTACCTAAAAAATATTAAGAATATATAATCCCAAAAAAAAAAATTTAAATTTAGGTACAAGTTTGACCAATCAAATGATCAATTATTAGTTAGTCAAAAGGACTAGTCAAATAGTCATCTACTTTATTAGTAAAAAAGACCACACCAATCACAATGACATGTCTAAATTGATAGGGTGTTTTTTTTTAATGCATGTCATTTTAGGTATTTGTTTACTAAAAAATTCAGGAATTGTTTTTTAAAGTATTGCAAGTATGGGGAAAAGGGCAAAGAGGATAAAACCCACATGGGTGGGCATCCACAAATTCACAATTTAAAACATTGATATATTGAATATCCAATTAGGTTTATTAAGTATTAGATGCAGAAAAAATTAGAATTTTGGGATTTTTTGTGAATTGTTCATCACAATTTTTATTCAAAGTAGGTTAATGCTCTAAAACCACCCATCAAAAAATTGTCATTGAAGAATGTTTTATTTAATTGATAATGTCTCTTTTGTATAGATTTTGGTTTTCAAAATTAATTGTGAATAACAAAAGGAAAATGTTTGACTTTCCCCCTTTTTAAATGGGGAGAAGGAAAATGTAATGTGCCCAACCTACCCAAAACAAATTTGAACAAAAGGAAATTCCCCAATACATTAGGTACTTTAGCTTGGAATGTCAAAATTAAAATTAACAACATACACATTTTGGTTTCAGCATTTTCAAAGTGTTTGAGATGGTGGGTCAAATTACAAAATAATGAAAGAGGCAATAGACTAGAAAAAAGAATTCCTTTATTGTCCAAACTAATGCTTGCTAACATTTCAATAAACATCATAAGTATTTGACCAAGCACAAAATTTCAACTTGGATGTAAGAATTTTTTTGAAAATCATTTATTACAAAAAATATTTAATTCAACAACACAAGCCTTTCATGGATAGTGGATTATTGAGGGTGGTTTTGCTGATCTTGGGGTAATTGTTTATTCAAGTGGTAGCATAACGTGGTGATTCTTTAAAGTTCACATCAAGTGAACCAAGGAAGAACTTTGGTGTTTTTTTTTTTCCTCACATGATCTGGAGGGAATATTGAGTATATTTGGTTCTTGGTGAAATTTCACACAATGGCAACAAAAAAATTCTGGTGTGAATGGGTACAAAGGTTTTTTTGGGAAAAATGTCACAAAGTTCCCACTTTTTTTTGAGGAATTCTTTTACAAAATCACCATATTTTGACAAATTTACTACATTCTTGGAGGGTTCAAACAAAGCAGGGTTTTCTAAAATATATACTTTCCTCTCTAACCTCTAGCCAATTTTGTTTCAATCTTCACACGTGGATGATTGCTAGTTAATCTACCTCACAAAATTGGGAAAAAAAAGGAAGCCTTGATATTAACTTTCAAATATTCAACAATAAAACATTGAGCAAATTTTGGATAACTGTTTGACCAAACTTGGATACACCATCACTTTATTTAATGCAAAAATTATATGTGAATAAAGATAGGGTTTTTTTTTTTCTTGAAGGTAATTCAATGACTACTAGAAATGATATAAGGGACTAAATTTAGAAAAATATTGTAAGGCCCATGTTCAAATTGGTGCAAAATTAGATCTATTACCTAAAAAACATATTTAGATACCATAACTCACACAACCTGGTTTCTATCTTCATTGCTCTAGTTACAACAAAAGATAAAATTTTAAAAATCATTTGTCAATGCATGGTAAAATGGCTAGGTTCAAAGTTCCATGCACATGCATGAAATTGAACGTTCAATATTGCTTCACATGGCACATGATTGGACACCATGTTCCTTGATATGTTACGATGTTTTGTTCACTAAACAAAATTGTTCAACTTCAAAATTTCATTGGTGAACTCCTATGGTAATCCCATATTACCTATAGGCTAATTGTCCTCCCATGCACAAGTTGGTAATTAAAAAATGCATCCTCCTTTCTAAAAGAAGAAAAAAACTTCCCCGTATCCTACAAGTCAAATAATAATCCAATTTATGTTTTAAGGTTTGAATCTGGACTCTATAAAGGAATACAATATGCCATTTTTGCCATTTTTGGTGAGTCATGTTACTATCCACATATGTGTTACCAATTGGAAACTTTGTTCAAAGGCTTTTCATCTGGTGGGCTTTGAACTCGTTCCAAGTATGAAGGGCGAATTGAAGACGTTCCATCTTTTGCTCCAATCCTATGCAACAATTTGCATGCATTGTGCAAATCTGTGACCAATTGTTGCTTCCCTGAACAATAGATCACAACAAAATCGGTGTTCATATATTAAACTCCAATGAATATACACCTACTCTCAATTTTAAAAATAGACAAAATTTTCAAAATGAATGGATGATTACCTAACAAGAAAAAAGATGGATTTGAGATATTCATGAGCTAATTAAGTTGGGCTTTTAGTTTCAAGTGTATTAATCAAGAGAAAAGAGGTAGAATTATGTCTTTAAAGCAAATTGGGATAATTCCCCCCTTTCATACCTGACAATATCCAGAGAAGATGTTAACATCCAAGAAACGAAGCTTTAAGCCAATGTCTTGAATGCTTTTGTCTTGGAGCATCTTCTGGAAGTTATCTTGTTCATGTATGCCAAGTTGTATATCTCGGGTACCATACCAAAATTTGAAAAGCATGATGGTCCGCTTGTTGGATAGAACATATATGAAGCCTGTATTAGCATCGGTCAAATGATCGACTGCCATTTGGACATCAAAGTCTTCCACAAGGTGTGTGAAGGGGTTTCGAAACCAAAGGATGTCTGCATCCTACATCAAGATTCAAGACACTAGCTTAGTGCCTAGGCCTCATGGTTGTATAGCAAGCTCCTATTCACAACATTCATAAGGCTGATGGGTTTGTGCTACATCTAGTAACTAGAATTCCAAACTATAGTCATCACATTATGGAACCCAAGCTTCAACCTCACAATTTGCATAGAGCTACCAAATCCATACTGTTGCTATGGGACCAAGCAAACCATTGCTTGAGCTTTTACTAAAGCTTTCCTCATGATCAACGACCTTTACCATTATCACACCCATTTGCACTTTCTTTCCAAATCTTGTAGTTCCCACAATCTGAATACTTCCAAAGTGACATCAGCATAAGTTTGTCCTGAATGGACATTTTCACACAATGTGACATTCAAAGCATTGATTTGATTTCCATCTAGAGCTAGGAAATTACAGACGGACATCAATAGTAGAAAAGAGGTAGTATTACTATTGTCTCACCGAGAAAATGAAGTTGTAGCCCATCTCCAAGACATTCTGAAGGAACTTAATTTTCCTCCATGTCATCTTGAAATAATCCTCAGTCATATAAACCTTCTCTCCCGAAAAATCGACACCATTAGTCCGAAGCATGAAGCAATGAGGGTGAATTTGTGTGCAACTATCATACGCCATCTTGTCAACTGCAACTATCACAATGTGATTAACCAATTCTTGTATGTTCTCACCTTCCCGAAAGCTCTCAAAATAGATGTCTAACATCCCAGCAGCAACCCATGCATGATTCAAAGGTGTGAGGATGACTGTTTTGTTTGGCATTGAAGCATTTTTCAGCAAATCTCCCAATGTTTTACGCTCTGAAAAGCTCTGCCAAATCTCAAAAAAAACCCTTCCATCAATAGTTGCAGCTAATTGTTTGAATATTTTCTCCAAATAGTTGAAATTTCTGCCACTTATCTTCTTAAGAAGGAAAGTCAATTTTGAAACACAATGCATGAGTGCCCAATGCTTAAGCAAATTCAATCCTAACAAAAGGTTTTGGAGACTTGGGTTATTTTGATTGCAATGCAATACTTACAAGTTGTGGAATTTCGGTCAATGTGTCCTCTGTAAGGTGAGAGTTGATGTTGTCATCTATAGATTGAAGATGAAGTTCATGGAACATGACAGCTATAGGTACCCCAGCAAAGGTTGCAAGCAGTGCTGTGATGACCACTCTTCTCATACCCAATTTCAACTGAATTTGTGCCATATTTGTTTTTAAACTAAGACCTGAGCTTACTTGAAAGCCTCTGGTCTCACAAAACACTGATTTTGTTGGTACCCAAATACAACACTCTTGCACTACGTCTAGCTTTAAATTCTTCTGGGGGCAATGTCAGTAGATTATATCAACCATACTCTCCTCCTGCATTCTGCAATCCAGTTAACAAAGACACTTCCCCAACATAATGATTTAAAGCTGCAATCGAGACTAAAATCTGATTGAAGAAAGTAATAAAAAGCTTAGAATTTTTTTGATGGGCTTCAAGTTTGGCACGGTTTCTCTCAAGAGACCCAAAAAAAACTCAATTTTCCCTTCAAATTGACAGGAGATGCTCATAAGTTATAAGTTCATTTTCCCTCTGACAAAAGACATCCAAATCTAGACTCTATTTTCCCATTGGTTAAGTCAGTGACTTTAGTTACTAGAATTACTAGAACTACCATAATATTATATTCTATATCAGATATTCTAGCCCAATATTTTGCTCTCATTTCTGATCAAATCATTGTCTCTCCGCTGGTCTCCTGGATGGTATTCTTATATCACAAACAATGCCAACATGTAATTATAAAACCAAGCATGACGCATGATGCATGATGCTTGAAACATGGCACACACAAAAAAAACTGTCAGTGAGCTAGGTAGTGCCAATGTTGACATGTCCTACCCCTGAAAAAAAGAAAATGCCAAAATAGTCTGTCTATCTCATTGATAGCAAGTCCTTTGCCACTATGGACTATGTACTTACCTGCAATGCTGGCAAAATGTGGTGAATACCATCTATAGTCAAGCTTGCTGTTTCCTCTTTGGCTAATCTATGCCTACCAACCTGCCTGAACTTTAGCAGGTCGATAAGAAGTGAGAGGATGCAGAGCTTAACTGTCCTTGTCAGGGCCAGTAAATGAATGCCATGTCAGCAAACTTTCTCTAAATCTCAAACAAACATAACTTAGTCTTATGCATCAAGGCTCATATGTGCACATGTGCTTGTATGTATATTCCATAGTGTTAAAAGGCAAGGATTTAGTTAATGAAGTTTATGAGGTGGTGTGGGGATGATTGTGTTGTGGATCTCTAGGTAATATTCAATCTTGCAATGAAGGAGCAAGTTGCAAATCCTGTGGTGGAGATGTTTGTTTCATGGATCTCTAGTTATTGTTCAATGTTGCAGTGAAGGAGCAATTTGCACGTGATAACGTGGTGGTGATATTTCTGTTGTAAATTGTTAGTTATAATTTCATTGAATGAGTGTTTTGAGTTTTTATTCAATGTTGCAATAAAATAAGGAGCAGGTTGCAGATCATGTCCACCCTCTCTCCCTCCATTTATTTCCCATGTAAAAATTTTATGCAGTTTGGCAGTCTGCATTATTCATTAGTAAAGGATGCACCATAGTTTTCCCAAATTCACACAAATGGACTTTATGAATTGTCAACTCCACTAGACTTCAACTTCTCAGATATTGGTTTTGGGATTGTGTGTATTAAGCCACAAAACATTCTAATGTTCTTGTCCAAGTGAAAGAGGCTACAGAAATGCAGGCCCCTGCTGCTGCTGCTTCTGAACAGGAGATTTCTCGGTGCTTGAAAAACACAATGAATAGATCAAGTGTTTCACCCTTTGCTTCCATTTGGTGATACCAACTGACTTTGTGGTGCATTTTCCATTCTATCCAGAATCTTTTTTGGAAATTTAGAATTTCTTGAATTTAGAGTCCCTGCAAGGAAGCAACAATTACATTTATCAGACTCATTGTGCATAGACTTTGACTCATCAGCTTTAAAGAAAAGCTTGCAATCCTTGTGTTTAGAAGGTTTTCCAATGAGTTATCAAGCAGTAGCTTTTCATAAATCCTGAGTTAAATGGTACAGCCATAAACTGTACTATGAAGGCTATGACCTAGCAGTATGCAGAAAATATTGATATCTCATGCATGCAATTATCCAATTGTTACCAAATTCTGGTGGAATTGTTTTGTGGGCCATACCTGTATCAATGACATTCTTCACCTGAGCTTAAACCAGCTGAATTTTTTTTCATAATTCTGCCAATTAGCATAATACCACCAGTGCCATTTCCAAAACTTGTCAGGGAGTAGCTACAGTCAAGTAATCTGTAGACAGATGGGAAGATCCAATGCACCCAAGCAAATAAATCTATGGATGACTCCAAGATATCCCAGCTATGAAACTCTGATGGAGATAATTACACTGAAATTAATTTTCCAACTTGTAATATGCCAAGTTTCTGTCACACAAAAACACAGGCAAAGAGTACTTAGAAGCTTTGCCACATCTACTCAAGACCTGAATGAAATGATGGGTCACCAGAAGCCATGCATCCCAACTATCCAATAAACAAATCAGTTCCTGCAAACAAATTCTTGGATGAATAAACAAGTGGAAACAAAGACACAAGAAACTTCAAAGCTAGGCGAGGGATCTATACAATCATGGTAACTGATACAAATACCATCCACAAGCAAGAGTCCATAGACAAAATAGTGTTTTTTGGATCACATCCTCATCAAGGGTCATTACCACAGTATATTGTCACACAAACAGGAATGCTGATCTCACTCTTATCAGTTGGAGACTCAGGTGCATTTTGAAATTAGGCCATTTGGTCAATTTCATATGAGCAATATTTGGATGCAATGATATCAACCTGATATCAACCCCAAATCATAGGAAGGTGCAATCAGCTTGAAAACCATGTGTTAATCACCCAGCAAACTGGTTAAACTAATTGAAAAATCTGTGGAAGGTGACCAATGATCACTAGAGCAAGCAGTCAATTAGCACTAGAATCTTGGATGAGCATTTCTAGAAACCTCATGTTATCACTCATTGAAGCAAGTCAAGTCACTAGACAATTGAGGTACTGCCCCTCTGCCAATAGTATGAATGGGAGCTGTGTTCATGTGTTGAGAAGACCGATAAACCCACAACCTTGTGTAAAAATGGAGAGGGAAAGTCACAAGTTTTGAGACAAGTATTGGGAAACAGAGTGTTGGAGAACCACCCATCCATTGACTTCCCCCTGATATCAACCTCAATAACTGGACCTATGCATGCTCTGAATTGAGTCCTCTTGAATTTCTGCATCCTACAACCCAAGATGCTAGATATGGAGGGAGCAACTTGAGACAAAATCTGGATTTTTTTAGATACTGGCAACATTCCATCACATGTTCCATCATTGTTCGTCAAACAGCTGCCAATGTCAATCAAGTAGAACTGGCTCTGAGGCCCCCCACTGTATCACATCTACTGTGATGATAACTATGAAATTTGGAGAGAGTGGCACCTGCATGCCTGGGAATTTGGAACAGTATGGTCCTCATCATGTTCTACATCAGCTGTTCCATGATGGCTGTCATTGTGTGGACAGAAATGACTCTTTGCAATCATTTTGAGAAGATAATCTGCAGATTGTATTTACAGTTCATGACAAGGAAGTTCAACACAATACAGAATTTTCTTGTTCTCCAACTCAACTTTTAAGCATCTGAGCAATTATTGCAACAGAACTATTGCTGAACTGTGTCTTGATTCACATACCAGGAACACCAATCTGTTTTGACCAATTATGGTACAGCAATGGCTGGTTCATACGACCTGGTCCAAAGCACTGGAAACCTGATGATCCTTGGACTGTTGAGCTTCTGGGATTGAAGAACTTCATGGTCTTTGTGGCAAACGATTTGTGCAGAGTCCTGCTTGGCCTCATCAAAATATACATCTGATAATCCTAGGAGAAACTCAGAGAGCTAGCCACTCAATCCACACATGCTTGGAACTTCTAGATGAATCTCAGACAGTTCTCAAGTCTTCAAGGTTTAGCTAAAGGAAGCAATGTACCTGAAGATTTTGTAATTGAGTTGCCAAACTGCTAATGCATCTGGCAGCAGTCCTCTTGGTCCCCACACAAGATGCAGCAGGTGACCCTGCAATGCAAACGCAGTTTTCCAAACAAATCAGCAGCCTCTTATTACTAAGGTATAGACTCTCCTCATTACTCTTCTGCCATTCAATCCCAAAACTGTCAAACTGGACAATACACAACATACTTCCTCTGTATGAACTTTACTGCCTGCACTGCACTGCATACCACCAAAACATTACAGGTCTTGCTTGCTGTGAGGAGATTGTACCAAAACCAGGTCTTTTTGGATAGACTGCGTGACAGCAATTTGAGGCTCTGTCAACATCAGTGTTTCAATCTCCTATGAAGAATCTGAATCTTTCACATCCTCATCAGAATTCGTAGGTGAACTGGAAACATGCTCAAGATCCTTGAATGAATTGAAACTCTGTTCAGGAAGAACTGTTTGCTGGACATGGAATTATCCCTCACACTTTAAAATTGGGAGATCCTGGTACACAGCCACAGTTGATTTGCACATGGACAATTTAAATGCATTCTTGGAGTCACAATTTAATGACTTAAGTGCAGCAAAGCCTTCAGTAGCTATTCTCACCTTGACAGCAAGCCCCATCCAAAACAAACCACTATGAACACGCTGCAAAATCTCTGCAACAGAGCTTGATTGTGCATTCTTTGTTGATGGTGCAACTTTAGTTTCCTGTTCCTGAGCTCCAAGTTTCAACAATGGGTAAGTCTTCACAGACTGAAGGACCTTTGGATTTTCCAGCTTCCTGTTTCACAGTCAGCCCTTTTCTGCATGCTTTGGAGTGAAACCACTCTCCCCAGGTCTCCATTAGCCTCCTCCTTTAAATGAACTTCTTCCAGCAAGGTACTATTCTGTTTTGCAGAGATCCACCGAAAGACAAATTTCAATGCAACACATGCCCCTGTTACAGCAGACAACTCAGGAAGTGAAAATCAATTCAAATGCTGGTGCCTTAGATGTGTGTTCCAAAAGCATGCACAAACGCACAACAGAAGTGACATATATATGCAGAAATGCATATCTCATGGGACACCAAACAGAAGCTTCACCTGAGGTCAAGGGTAGGCTCCCACCGGCCTACCAAGGGGCCATTTCACATCCTTCTGTAGCAAGGTGTACTCTTGTTCGAGCTGAAACCTTTGCAAAGTCACTGTTTGTTTTAAGAATGATTGGAGAAGTACCAGAGAATCTCACATTGTGAGCTTTCCTACCATATTAACCAACAAGTTACTACTTGTCTTGCACCAAGGAAATTTTTCTTGACACCTGCAATCTCCAAACGTCAAATCAAAGGTCTGTTGGAATAAAGCAAACATTGACCTAGCACATCTCTTCCTGCGCAACCTCCTTCCTGGAAAAGACATCAACAGCTCATTGGTTGGTGGGGATAGGATCACCCTGAGGATACATGCATCACATATCACCTGCAAATCATAGCAGCAACAGGGTGTCAGCTCATTCCTTTAATTATTACATAGCAGAAGACAGTCCCACAGCCAACAGAACAGCACATCATTGTGAGGTTTGACAAATAAACCAGTATGTTGTGCCGCCTGCGGAAAGGATCCCTGGGGGAAAAAAATGGGCTGGGACTGCACAGACAAAGCCAAAGCCAAAGCCCCCAGAGCTTCAGGAGCTATCTCATTTCCTTCATCCTGGGCCTGCACTTTACTCCACATATTGTTGATTATAGCAAGCAATGATCAATCAAGGGGAGATTTCACAAAACCACTTACTAGAGGATCACTTCAATGTCCTCTCCTGGCACTTCGCCAGCACTTGAACCGTCATAATTCCACTTGAGCAACCTTTTTGGATCAGTGACAGGCCCAGGGAGAGTCTGCACACACAATAAGCAAGAAATTAGGATTCGTTCATCTGCTGTGAAGATCGGTGCCTTTTCCTCCAGACCAAAATTCAAAACAAACAGCTACGCGAGTGTCACAAATCTTAAATGACTTCTCTTCCCACTAAACTCACTTCATTTTGAGAACAGTCAGCCACTTGCTCGCAACTAATTGCACACAGACCTTTATAACCACCACTGCATCGCTAAGTCATTGATGTGCACGTACACAATGTGGTGACAGTAAAGTTGCAGCTGCAATATAGAGAGAGTCCAGCATGGACAAAACTTCCAATAAGAATTGCAAGGTTGTTAAAGTCACGGCAGGGCCTGTACTCAGGTCCTTTTCCTTTTCCTCAGTAAAGCAGAGCTGGGACTTTTTCACTTTTTAGAAATAGTGACAGGCTAGTTGGTAACTTCCGCTGGTCAGAAGATCCCAGCACAGCCTGGCTGGTACCTTCCACTGCAGAAGATCCCGCTTTCTGAAAACAGGTTTCTTCAGGTAGGTAATGGAGCTCAAAATACAAAGGAAAAATCCAGACAGTGCTTTACGGAAAGAGAGAAAAACCACCATTAACCATAATAAATCCCGTTGTCATAGAGCAGAAAGACAGTCACAAAGGAAACATAAACATGATTTACAAGGTCAGTAGACTTTAGACTGATTGTATGTAACTACTGTAATTATAGTAATTTAATTACACTAAGTTATTGTATTTATTACTTATAATCAATTATTTAGAATAAAATGATTATTATAACATAAATTTTACCACTAATTATAAGTATTTTCAGTAATTACTATAAAATCATCGTAATTAATTTATTAATAAATTAAATGTAGAAGTGGTCTAATTTATAATTAAACTTAAATATTCATAACTTGTATCTTATAATTTTTAGTTTATAAATTTATTTCACTTTTTTGTAGTACATTTAATGGAATAAGAATAATTAATTAGATTAATTCCAGAATTATATTACAGTAAATTATAGTATCAATTTATATTCCCATTAACTTTACTATAGTTAGAATAATTGAATAAGTTATTTTATACATAAACGACAAACAACATTTTCAAATAAATCTAATTATAACATAAAAGTTTACACTAATATTTAGTATTTTGAGTAATAAAAAATAACTATTATAATAAGAGAAATTATATCTTAATTACTCTAATCACACATTAATTATATAATTTATAATTTAACTTGGTATTCTTAATTTAAAAATTATAATTATATATTTTTTAAATGATTTTTAAAATAATCTTAATATAATTAAAGAATTTGATGTAATTATTATTGTGTATAAAAGAATTTAAGTATACTAAATTATTGTATCTATTATTTATAATTACATATTTATGATATATAATTATTGTTACCACATAGATTTTTAAGTAATAATTAATAATTCTACAATAATAAGAAGTAATTACAGTAATTAGTATCTAATTACTATAAAATAACGGTAAGTACTTTACTTACAAATTAATTACAGTAGTTTCATAATTTATAATTGAAATCAAGTCTTCATTATTTAAAACTTATTATTTTTAATTTTTAATCTAATTTTTTATTTATGAGTTTTACTATAATAAGAGTAATTAATTTTATTTATTTATTTTCATGTATTATCGCAAAATTATATTAAAATATTGATTTTTATAATGAATTAAATAAAATTAAAAACTGTTACTACATCTAAAAAAATTCAGAAATTTTTACTATAACCAGAACAATTAATGTAATTTCTAGAGATTATTGTATTGACAATTTAAAATTATTTATTTATATTTAATAATTATTATGACAACATAAATCTTCTACTAAATGTTGATTTTTTAAAGTAATAAAAAACTAATTTGACAACAATTGTAGTAATTTTTATTATTAATTATTTTTATTTCTATTTTATGAGGGGACTATAAAAATTACTATACATATAAATAATAATAATATAGTTAATCTTGGCTAGCTATTAGATAAATTAATAATAATATTATTATATATAAATATTCATTACTCATTTTTTATTTAGTAATAATTATTTTAATAACTCATAACTATAATATTATTTTTAATATTTAAGATGAATTTTTTTAAAAATTATATTGTACATTTTATGACTAATGTATTTTTAAATTTGAATATGTAGTTTTTTCATTAGTTAATTAGTTACTTAGTTACATAGTTCATCACTTACCTACCTAATATATAATTTATATAATTGAAAATAAGGATAAAAAATATTGAATAAACTACTAAATTGTAACTAGTTTGTAATTAAATTTCAACTTCAAAATTTATCTCATAGGCATTGTTTTCCATTCTCATTTTGAAATATATATAAGGAAGGTCTTTTGTCGTACAATTCATATTAAAAAGCATTGGTCACATGGATGAGCCAATTAAAAAGGCTTAACCCAAAAAATAATAATTAATTTATGTACAACCCTAGCTCATTAACCAACCTACCAACTTACCAATTATCCTATCTACCTACTTAAATAAATATATAATATAGATAGATAAATAAATGTCTAGTCTAAATAAATAGGGAGGTAGACCATACCTATTACATTCCTACACACCTAAATTGATTTTGGACAAATTTAAATAATATGTCATGTGACACATTTTAATTTTGTCACGTGTCACAATTTGAAACCATCCACACATATAAATTGGACATGTTAGACTATTTCATAATTGTATTTAAACATTCAAAATAACTAAAAAATGTGACATGTGAAAACATATAATTTGTTTTCATTATTCATTAAAATAGTTACATATTAATTGCAAATGACAATACGTTAAAGGATGAAGGTGTATTTTGTTGATTTTTTCTTTCATCCAATTTGCAATTAATGTTATATGTGACTTATTTTAACACAATTAATCTGGGATTTTAGTTGTAAACATCAATTGCAATTAAAAACAAATACTAATCGCAGATTATAACTTTTCCTTTAATCTCTTCAAGATGTAGTTGCATTATTCCACCAATTCCAAACTCCTTCCTTGTACTCCTTTTGTGATGGCTCCACTTGTAAACTCTTGTCTTGAAAACCTCTTTAATGAAGGTTTCCATGACCAACAACTTTTCAAGCTTTGACAATCCGCATAAAAATTTGGATTGATTTTTAAATTGGTTGCAACTTGGAAAAACATGTTACTTTCAACTTTCAAAATTTTAAATCATTTGGTTTTATAAAAATGGGAGATCTCCACACTCTTTTGAACCAAGCTCAAACTATTTTTCAACATTTCCAAACAACTTGAAATTTTAATAGAAATATTAAACATACATCTTCCACATCCTTTCAAAGTTTCAGGCCTATTGATGGTGACCACAAGAAGATATAAGTTTTCTTTAAAAATTAACCTTTAAATTAAAGCTAAAATTTCAAATTCTTATCTCTCTCAATACGCATCCAAATGGCTTGAATTTTTTTCTAGATATGTATTATTTTATGATTTAAATCCCTTCACAACTACATATCCAAAAAAAAAAGATGAAAATGATATGATCAAAGAACCAACTTTAAGTCAAAATCTTCAAAACCCCATAACTCTCACAAATCAAATATGTTTTTCTAAAATTTTGGGAATGGAAGCGCCTCGTACTCTTTTTTAATTCCTTCAAGTTTCATTTCAAAATTCTTTAACATTAGATCTAGATTTAGATTTAATACTTTGACCTTCACAACCTTTGATATTGTAGATTTTTTTTTCATATTTTCTTTCCTGCATTATTTCCATTCTTCTCTTCTCTTTTGCACTTGATAAACTCTTATGAAATAACTAAAGGCTTTCAAGCTTTAGCTCAAAAAACTTTCTAGCTCTAAATCTCATTCAATTTTTTCACCAAACAACTTATATTCTGATACCATATTAACAAATATGAAACCAAGTGCAGAACACAAGTATTTTTATTGCAAGAAAACTAAAAGCATCAAAACAACATGCTCACAAACATGGAGCATAAAATCAAAAACATACCAAGGTTCTTGTCACATACAAAAATATAAATTTGCAATGATGAAAAGAGAGATTCAAAACACTGACACCAAGAAACTTAACCAAGAAGCCAAAGTTTTTTTAAAAACCAACTAAATTAAATAAAAATAATAATCACCACGAAAATAACCTAGTTTCTTTCTTTTACTCCAATAAGTAATGATAAATAAACTAGTTGAACTTGAATTTTCAACAATGATTCCCATCAAGAATGTAAAATGCATGTCGTGCTTCCCATCAAAAGTGTGTAATGTTTGTGTAACATGTTGTAGCTTGAAGTAGAATACAATAGTTTATTGTTTACATTTGTAACTATGTAACAATTATACACTTTAAAAGTGTAGTTGAAAGGTCAATTTTTAAAAACAATTGGAATAGTTTGAAAACAAACTAAAGAGGAAAAAATTGGGTTACATGCACAAGATTTCTTTCCATGGAACCATTATAATAATTGTCAAATTGTTACAACTTCTATTTCCTTAGTTGACCCTTCCATAGTCTAGATATTAACATGGGACCAACAATCCTCATAATGTTTAACAACATTAATAGTGAGAAAAACGAGATGTTTGTAATGTGAGGCCTTGTTCCATTAGTGTTTGTATGAATAATTTAACCTTTAAGCTATCATGCTTAAACATTGAAAATATAATAATATAACACACCTAATCGGTCACAAACTTCAAGAACAAACATGAATTAGATTTGATAGGTGAACATGCACTACTACAAAAGTGGGGTCCAATTCATTAACTTAAATCATTATGAGACTTTAAAAGTGAAACAAATTCATTGCATTTTAATAATTTCACCCTAATTAAACTATTTATAATATCATTATGTAAACATTGTGTTTCACTATTAGTAGACATAATTCATTATTATTTATTGTAATAAATAGGTTTTTTTATGTTGTTTTAAATAACAACCATCAATAACCATATATTAAAATTGCCAAAAATAATCTAAAATGAAATAGTCTATAATAAACAAAAGTAACTTAAGGTGAAATAGCCTACAATAACCTATAATTGCTAATAATAGCATAAGGTGAAATAACCTTTAAGAGCCAAAAGTAACCAACAATAATTTCACATCGTTGAAAATAGCTTAAGATGAAATAGCTTAGAATAACCAAAAATAACTAAAAGTAATTGAGAATAACCATAAATAACCATAAATAATGTAAGGTGAAATAATTTAGATTAATGAAAAGTAGCCCTTTAATAACTAAAAATAACATAGCATAAGTAATATTATTATATAAGCAAAAAAAAATCCATTTATTAAACATTTTATTTTTCAAAAAAATGGTCATTGAAATGTTATTGAATAATGATATTCAAAAAGAAATTTGTTCAAATGATTTTACACTTTCAAATGAAATAAATGTAATTGTGTACATTATTGAATTTGTTTAAAAAATAAACTCAAATCATTTCATTTGGACAAAATTTCAATAAAATATGAATTTTCAAAGTTTACGTTTTTGTAATGTTTAAAATGAAATATTTGATAAATAGAATGTAATGTGCAGTGACTTGATGGTAAAGGTGTTTGCCTCCATTCTAAAGGTTTAAGGATGAAATTTCACAAGTGGTGTGCGCATCATCAATAATGATAAATCAATTGAGTATTCTTTTATTCAATTCCTTAGAATCGGTGTTTAGGTTGATTACGTGGTTTATGTACCTAGGTTAAAGTTTTTAACCTAGCCTAATTAATGACACATGTCAATAACTCATAGGTTTAAAATCATGAAATTATCAATAATTTAAATTTAATTAATTTACATGTTGCATAATTAATTAACTAACAAATGATTGGCTTGGTAAGTTTGTATTTCACTTGAAAATAACTTTGTTTCATTAGGTACAAGTGAACTAATTCACTATTTGTAACAACTAATTATAATTCATTATGGATTGACCAATTTCACCATGGTAAAAATGTCTAAATTTAGTCAAAATCTAATGAAACCCAAAATAAACTAAGATGCATTTTGATGTAATGATGTCACTTCCAAAAAACATTAGAAAATAATTATATATAAAATCATCAAAAATTATTACAATTGCCTTAAATATGAAAATGTGTTTTAGAATTTTCTACTTTCATATTTTGAATATTGACAAATTTGGCTAAATATATTGATGGATGATTTTCATTGAACAACATCA
>Ga0116227_10007574_pt1 | contig 21074 bp, 15 predicted proteins | sample S1TSphgellanicum_FD_89693 | JGI IMG/M metagenome (GOLD analysis project Ga0116227, IMG submission 89693) | Host-associated microbial communities from peat moss isolated from Minnesota, USA - S1T2_Fb - Sphagnum magellanicum MG | ecosystem: Host-associated > Plants > Peat moss > Unclassified...
GACAATGCGCGCGTCACACGATCAGCACACCATCGGGACGCGGCGCCGGCGGAAACCCCCAGGCGAGGCAGCCGGACACTGCACCGCGCGGTACGAAATACAGCCGAATACTTGCCCCTTCGCCAGCGAGCCCCACGGCCTGTGCGGCCAACCTCTCCCCCTCTGCGCGCGTCGCCCAACCTTCGAACAGGCTGTCCTGCACGCGGGTCATGTATTCTTCCAGAAACGTGGAAAGTCTGGCGCGGTTGCGATCGCCCGGCACATCATAGGCGATCAGGATCAGGTGCCGCACCGCCGCCACGTCAATACCCCGTCTCAAATGGCGCAAAGTTGTCCGTCTCTGTGCAGAACAAGTCGGCCAGCGCGCGCGCTTCTTCCTCCATGATGGCCCGCCACAGCATCTTTTTGTGCGTGCGGCGGCTCTTCACGGTTTGCGCCATTGTCGCTTCATAGCCCTGGATCAGCGCGCGGCGGGCGACGTGTTCGATCCGGCAATCGCGCGTTTCGCCCTGGTCGTCATGGCGCAATCGGATCGGGAACATGTCATGCGTGATGGCCTTGCGCCCGATCAACGTCATCAGCAAGGCTTCGACCAGCGGCACGCGAAACGCCTCCATCATGTCATAGACCAGGGCATCGCCATCGTCGCGCGCGCTATGCAGCGCGCCCAGGCCGGGATGCAACCCGGCGCGTTCGATCGCAACCCGCACATCGCGCGCAAGCAACGCGGCAAGATAGCCCAGCCCGGCATTCACCGGATCGGGCGGCGGGCGCCGATCGCGTCCCCCGGCGTAATCGAAACTTGGCGGCAGACACCTGGCAACCGCCTGCCAATAGAGTTTGCTTGCATTTGCCTCGCGCGGCATCGCCTCGCGCGGATCGAGCGTCTCGGGCAACGCGCGATGCATCCGGCGCAGCGACAGCGCGATCAGGGTGAGTTCCGGGTCGCGCCGTTTGAGGTTCAGCTTGCGCACGCGGTTCTGCTGATTGCGGATCCGCCCGCGCACGATTGCGGTGGCCAGACGGTCGCGGCGTGAATCGTCGGCCAGCCACCGCGCTTGCGCCATCACGCGCCGGGCGCGCATGTCCCCCGGCCGTGCCAGCCAAGCGTGAGTCATACCATAGCCATCGACCAGCGCAACCGGCACTTCGCGCGCCGCCGCAAGGTGCAGCGCGGCCCAGTCGGCATCGGCGCCAGGGCCTATTTCGATCCGGTCGATGCGGTTGGCGTGTTCGAGCAGGCGACCCTGTCGGCGCAATTCGCCATCATCGCCGCGGACGGTCGGCCCCTCGACCATAAAACTGTCGTTGCGGGTGCTCAGCCGTGCGCCGGGTTCGACGATATACAGCGTGCGACGTCGGCTTGGACGTGATGCAGATGGCTGCTCGTCCTGTTCCGCCTCGTCCACCGCGGTCCGCGTCCAGCGGGCCAGCACGTCTTCGGGCGGGGCGTCAGGCGGGGCTGGCGGATCATTGTCCGCCTCCACCTCTTTCCATGCCATCGACCGGACAAAGACGTGGCCCAGAAAATGCAAGCCCTGATCGGCGGCAACGATGCGCGTCTTGTCGGGGTTGAGCGCCAGCCCATTGGCGCCCAGCACTGCGGCCATGCGTTCCAGCGCCGCTTCGGCCTTTGCCCCGGTCTTGGCCATGATCACGAAATCGTCGGCATAGCGGACCAGTCGCAGACCGGAACCATCGATGGCGGTGTCGACGGCATCGAGATGCAGATTGCACAACAACGGGGAAATCGGTGCGCCCTGGGGGATGCCGATGCCGGACGGGGCATAGCTTTCAAGCCACAAGCCGATCAGATCGGTCATCCGGTCGTCACCGACGCGGCGGTCGAGCGCGTCCAGCAATGGCGCATGGGCAATGTCGTCAAAGCAATGCGCAATGTCCCCCTCTGCGGTCCAGCGATAGCCGTCACGCCGATGGCGCAGCACCGCGCGCACCGCCTGCATCACGCCGCGTCCGGGGCGATAGGCATAGCTGGCCCGGTGAAATTGCGGATCGAGCACCGGCGTCAGCAATTGCGCCGCCGCGGTCTGCGCCACACGGTCAACGATACAGGGAATTGCCAGAATACGCTGGCCACCGTCACGCCTGGGAATGGCCACCGACCGCAATGGCCCGGGTCGATACCGGCCCGTGGCCAGTTCGGCGGCAAGCCGTTCGATTCGCAACACGGCGCTGCGCTCGAATGCCGCAGGCCCGATCGCGTCTCCGCCCGCCCCGCCGTTGTTGGCACGCACGCGCTGCCACGCCGTCCAAAGCGTGGATATTTCAACAAGATGAGGCCAAAGCAGCGCGGTCAAATTTGATAAACTTTGCGTGGAAAATTATTTATCTAACTGATATAAATGTGTTTTTAATCACAAAAATGCGACTTGAGCGGGTAAAATTGGTGAATATCCCAACCAGGTTCCGACTTGCGTGGAAACATGCATGAATCGTCGTGTATTGACAATGCTTTCCAAATGGCCTGTGCTGCACCCTGCGCGGCAGGGCTGCGCTCTGAAACGTGTTTGCCGCTTCGATGTCCCACCATGTCAAGTGCTGCACCCTGCGCGGCAGGGCTGCGCTCTGAAACTTAAGAGATATTTCTTGTTTATGAGAATCATCGTGTGCTGCACCCTGCGCGGCAGGGCTGCGCTCTGAAACCAGAATCGATCCGGTTCCGGTCACTGTACCGCGTGCTGCACCCTGCGCGGCAGGGCTGCGCTCTGAAACGCGAATGACGGAGCTGTTGCAGACCGCCGTGTAGTGTGCTGCACCCTGCGCGGCAGGGCTGCGCTCTGAAACGAGTTTGGTAAGCGGCATTGATTGATAGAAGTGCTGCACCCTGCGCGGCAGGGCTGCGCTCTGAAACCTAAGTGTATCTGGTATAGTGTCGATTTTCTTGGGTGCTGCACCCTGCGCGGCAGGGCTGCGCTCTGAAACAACGGCGATGCCTTCAGCGCGTCCACTTTGTCCGTGCTGCACCCTGCGCGGCAGGGCTGCGCTCTGAAACCCGATGATACCAGGCTTCGTTTCCGAGGAGATGTGCTGCACCTTGCGCGGCAGGGCTGCGCTCTGAAACCGATGGACTACGACCATCGACATTCCATCGAGGCGTGCTGCACCCTGCGCGGCAGGGCTGCGCTCTGAAACGAGCCAGAAAACTTCGGGGATCTCCATCGCGAAGTGCTGCACCCTGCGCGGCAGGGCTGCGCTCTGAAACTTTCGTCGAGAACCCGATACATCACTGCACCGGTGCTGCACCCTGCGCGGCAATGCTTCGCTCTAAAACCCAGCAGATTCCCCAACGGAATCCCAAGCAGGTGATGCGACCTCCGAGGCAAGGCTCCGCCCAAATTATTCGGTTGCTCGTCAACCGATGATATCGGCAGCCACCGCGAAACCAGGCCACTCAAAAGCAGTGAACGCGGCACAATCCTGCGAACCAGGGGATTTATCAGCATGGACCATCGATCATGGACGGCGCTTTTGGAAACCGTCGCCAATCTGCCGCAATCCGATCTGATCCTGTTCGACGAATTGGTCGTCTGTGCTGCGCGCTATGCACGGGCGCGACTCGATTGGCGGCTGGCCGGTGCGGGGGAAAAACCGGCAATGGATCAAGCGCGCACCCGGGCACATGATCGATTCATCGATGCCTGCAATGCGCTGTCGCGCGCCTGTGTACGCGCCGGACAATCGACCGACTGGCGTGCCGTCTGGGGCCCCGCGCGCACCGGTGAAGAACGCAAGCGTATCGGGGACTTCGCCTGTTTCATCGCCTATCGCCTGATGCTGGAGGCGCGGTGAAAATGGCCGCAACCCGGATTGCCAGCTGTGGGTGGCGCGAGAAGCCGAAAATAATCAGTCTGCAAAATCTCGGCGCACATCGACGATAGCCGCCAATATTGGCGACTTCCCGCAAGTTTTTGACTGTGACATACCGTTGGTCTGGTTGTTGGGAGATGGCCGATGCCGGAAATGCAGTTTGAAAGCACGAGCGCGTTCACGATCCCCGATAAATTCACCTACGTGTGCAGCGCGACCAAATGGGCGGCGGGCAACCTGATACCCATCTATCATCTGGACAAACGTCGCATTGCGAGCCTTGTCGTATTATGCGGGGCCATGGAAAAGGGGCCACACACGGCCACCCAGATTACCGACGCGATCGAGCCAAAGGACTGGCTGGTCAAGTTTGCCCGCGAAACCTTGAAGCTGGATGATAAAGACATCCGTGTTGTCCACGGCGACCCTGACAGCATTGTGCCCTGGTCGAAGGCCTTTGGCCCCAATAGCCCGGCCGATTTGCCCGTTATCTGCAACCTGCAGGGCGGCACGAAACAGATGGCTATCGGTGTGCTGGATGCACTGGCGCGCAGTCCATTATCTTGGCTGCGCGTTTTCGTCGGCAAATTCCCTGCCACCGTCCACATCGCAGCCCAGGTCGGCAATGATCTGCTCGATTTCTTTGTCGATGATGCCATGATCAAAGAGCGTGTGCCGCTGCCCGTTCTGCTCGATGCGGTCGGTTATCAAAGTAAAGCGGTGAGTGCCGTCACGGCATACGCCCATCACCAGGCCCTTAGCGCTGCAATGATCTTTAGCCAGATGATCGGCGCACATGTCGATCACAAAGAAAGAGATGAGGCTCTTGCGATCTTCAAACGACATGGTATCAAGGATAAAAGAAATACCAAAAGACGGGTCAAGGATGAGATTATAGATTTTCGAAATTTCGAACCAGAAATTCTGAAATTGTTGGAAAAATATTATGGATGCCCTGTGTGGAACTCTGGCTACATTAGCGGCGATCCAACGTGCAAATTTTTCCAGGGAGGCTGGCTGGAACAGGCCGTATTGGACAAGGTGAAGGCCGCAATCGCGCACCGGCCGGCGTTTAATGCAATTTCCAATTTTGAGATCAAACTGAAAGGCTCGCTACACAAAGCAACCGAAATCGATATCCTGCTGCACCAGGGGGAAGTCGCTCACCTGATCGAAGTGAAGACATCGACTGATGAGAAGTTCATTCAACAGGCGGGCGACAAACTGGCCGCGAACAACCGCCTGTTGGGTGGACGCCCGGCCAAGGCCTGGCTCGTCCTGCCTTTCATGAAAATCTCTGACGTGACCCTTCGCGACGAAAGGCCGCAGCGCCTTAAAGACCGGGGCGTGCGGCTATTGATCGGCGAACGCGCTGTGGATCAATTGCTTGCAGAAATTGCTGCGCTTCCCTGATCCTGCAAAAGGAATGACCCATGCCCAACACGCTTGTCATCACGCTGGGCGGAAAGCCGCAGATCGTTACAGAGACCGTATACGGCCTGATGATGCGCACGCCGCCATGGGTGCCGGATGAAATCATCATCGCGACGACATCCGATTTTGTCGAAACCTTGCGCAATCCCGATCCCGCCACCACCGCGCTGTGCGGTCCGAAGGGAAAACTGGCCGAACTCTATGCCTCTCAAGGGCTGCCCAATCCGGGCGATCCCAGAATTATCTCGCCGACGCGCGATGGTCGCGCCGTGCGCGACTTGCGGGAACCCGAGGATGTGACCGCCTTTGCCGAATTGCTGCTGCAAACCCTGCGGCGCCTTACCGACGATACAACGTGCAACCTGCACGTGTCGATTGCCGGTGGGCGCAAGACGATGGGCGCGATCGTGATGCAGGTCATGGGGCTGCTCGGGCGGCTGGGCGACCAACTGTCGCATTGCCTGGTCGAACCGGCCGCGCTCGAACAAGACGAAACGTTTTGGTGGCCTCGCGACCCGGCCACCGAACGGGTCGATGTGCATGGCATTCCCTTTGTCCGCATGCGCCCGTTTCTGAAGGATGTGGCAGAGGTGTTGCGCGAAGGAGATGGCTATGACGACACCGTTCGACGTGCCAATATTGCGCTAGCCAGCGATACTTTGCGCATCGATATTATCGCAAGAAGCGTTACCGTCGGCTCTGAAACGGTTGTGATTTCAAGGCCGACTGAATTGGGCACGTTCCTCGCCTTCGCAGCCGCGCGGCAACTTGGATCTCGTCTGTCGTGGACAAAGCGCGATGACAAACGAGAGCTTCAACTCGATGGAAGCATCGATCGTTGGCGGCGATTGTACGGGTTTTGCCAGGCGATCACACAGTTCGACGATATGGAACGTGACGGCACGCCGCTGGAGTTCGGCACACCCGGTTTTGAAAAGCTCGCCAGAACAAGTGCGCGAAGATTTGACGCTGATCGTTTTGCGTCTGAACAATCGAGAGCTAAAGCGGCGTTCAAGCCGTGGGCAAAGTCGGTTCGCGAACGGTTGGTGTACAGCAACGGCAGGCTGGAGAAATATGCGATCGGCTTTGATCCCGACAAGATCGAGATTATCCTCCCCAACGGCTTCGACCTTTCGTCATATATGAACGCGCTGCTGTAAAGCGGCGATCGGGCGCCAATATTGGCGGAAGTCACAATCCCGCAAATTGCGCTTATTGAGCAGGCATCTGCAGGAGACAGTCGATGCCGCTCACCGCTCCCTACCCTTATGCCTTTGCCATGCTGTATCCTTCGCGCCACCCTGATGCCGCGAAAAACGATGCGGTACTGACGCGTGCCGTGCTCGGCATCGAAGTGACCGAGCCAGAGCTTGCTGTTCGCTGTTCGCTCGGCAATCTTGATCCGCAGCATGGTCCTGGCGCAACCGCGACGTGCGCGATCGAGGCTGCGCTTACCTGGGCTTTGCCCCAAGACGGCACAGTGCTGGCGACGATCCGCCCCGACGCGGACGCGTTTGGAGCGATGGCGGTTCTGTCGCTACGCCGCCAGGGCCGGATGCTCGACGATGCAACGCTCGGGCGTGTGGCGCTGATCGCGCTTTGGGACCGCTTTGCGTTGGGGTCATGGCATGCCTGGGTGTGGCAGCAGCCGCCATTGCCGCGCCCAGCGTTGCCCGAACATCTGGTACAACGGCCGATCGCAATCCGCGCGCTGGGCGCGATCGCCCGCGATGCGGCGCTTGGCGTTGACGAGCGGGTGGCGCTGACCGCGGCATGGTTGTGCGATGGCAGCATTCCCCAGGCCTACCTGGCGGCGCAGGCGGCCACCGACGCCGAACTGACCTGGGCATGGAACCACGGCGCGATCATCGTGTCGCGCACCGCCGACACGCGAGTCATTGTCGTACGCAGCGCCCGGCCAGAGACGCTGGCGCTGGGCTATCGCTTTGCGCCCGTGGTCATTGCCGAAGGGATGATCGATGGTCTGCGCAAGGTCACCATCGCGCAGTTCGAAGGTGACTGGATCGACATGGCGGCGGTGCTTACGCCGCTTGCCGTCAAGGAACCAGGCTGGGGCGGATCGCCGACAATCATAGGGTCGCCACAAGGTACCCGGTGCCGCACCCCGCTGCGCCAGATCGTCGCCGCCGTGCTCGCAGCGCGTCAGATTGGTGGGTGCGACCACGGCGCTTGCGAGCAACCGAAGAACAATGCAGCATGACCTTCCATAGGGTTATGAAACAGGGGATTCGCATGCCGGATTCGCAGGAAACGCCAAAATGTTTCGCCTATATGTTCGAAGCCAAGGGCATCGAACGGTACATCATGCATTCGGGCATGTTGCGCGATATTGTTGCCGCAAGTGATCTGGTTGCGATCATTGCCAAAAGCGATGGCGAGGATGATTTGATCGGCGAGGTTTTGGCCAAGCTTGACGGCAAGAAAGTGTGGACTTTTTCACGCCGGGCTGGCGGCGCGTTTTGTGTGCATGACGGACAAGATGATCTGGTCGCGCTGCGCGCGCGTTGGCGGGCCCGGATTTTTCTGGAATTGCCGGGCCTTGGTTTCACCGATGCAATCGCGCACGGCGCCACCGATATCGAGGCGATGCGCGCATGTTTTGCGGCAATGGGCGGCATTCGCCACAACACCATCGCCGAAGCGCTGCCGCATGGCCGTTCGATCACGCTCTATGCGGCGCGCACCGCACTGCCGGTCATGGCCCGGCGCTGGTACCCCGATGATCAACTGCACATCAGTGGCGACCTTGATGTCATCGCCGCGCCGCAGCGCGACTATGCGGAACCACCTCCCGACAAGCCGCGCGCGCACGCGGTGCTGTCAGAGCGGTTCACATCGAAAGGCGCGCTGTTTCCGCGCAATTTCGACGACGATACAAAGGTTGGCGATCGCGACGATAGTGCGGACAACCCCGCCTTTCCATGGCGGGACGGCAACAGCGATCGACGCTGGGCGCTGATCCATGCCGACTTGTCCGGATTGGGCGTCCTGTTCCGGAAACTGAACCCCGGTGATGCCGAATCCAATTGCGCCAGCGCGACCGCAATCGAAGACGCGATCACCAAGGCGGTCAAGGCAACGAGTGATGCCGTCCTGCCAGTGACCAAGCGCGCGTATGGTTCCGTTGTCCCTGCGCGACCAGTGCTGCTGGGCGGCGATGACATAACCATCACGATCCGCGCCGATCTTGCCTTCAGGTACGCCAAGATGCTGCTTGAGCAGATCGAGGAACAGACCAAAGCAATCGGTGCCGAGCAGATGATTGCCCTGTCCGCCTGTGCCGGCATCGCGATCGTCGGGCCAAAGACACCGTGGTTCTCGGCCAATGCGCTGGCGCACAGCCTCTGCCGGCTGGCCAAGACCGCAGTCAAGGCGGGCAGAGAGATTACCGCAGTCAAGGCGGGCGGAGAAATTAAGGATCAGGACAGCAGGATGGGCTATGCGTCCGCCCTGGCGTTTTACGTCCAGACGCAAAGTGCCATCGAAGATGCGGACACCATCGCGCGCAATCATTGCGATGCCGATGGTAATCCCTTGTGGGGGAATCCCTATACTTTGGGCCAACGGTACGCCACCGGGCTAAATACCGTCGCAACGCTGGAACGCCTCTGCGGTCGATTGATGAAGCCCGGTGCCGGGCTTAACCGTGTCAGAACTTTGCAGGCGATGCGGACACGCAGCATTGTCGAGGCAGACAGCGGGTGGCGGCGTTGGCGCGAGGTTGCCCCTAAGGACGTCCCGATCTCTCAGGACGGGTGCCCAAATGGCGCCAGCGGTTTGTTCGATGCCGCCGTTCTCGTCAATCTGGGCAGTTTTGATGCGGTGCCGCCTGTCGCGGCCAATGCCGATGCCGTGGCATGACCCGGCATGCCATCATCACCATCGCTTTCACCGGTTTCTGGGTGGGAGGGACCGGTGGGTCGGGTGCGAGCGGTGCGGATGTCATCGCTTATCGCGACAGACGCGGTTATCCGGCGCTACCCATGACACAAGTGCGCGGCAAGCTGCGAGAGACTGCCAAGCGCGTGTGGGGTAAGCCAGCGGCGGAACGCTGGTTCGGCACGCCCGGCGGCGCCGGACAAGGCCATTCCAGCATTCGGTTCGCGGGCGATGCCACGTTGGGCGATCTGGCTGACGGGCTTCAAAATGCCTTGTTCTCTACCCGGTACGCTACTGCCCTCAACCAGGGGATCGTCATCGACAAAAGCCTTCGCGAAATCGAGGTGGTATTGCCATGTACTATAGCCGGGCGGGTCGAATGGGTTGATGCCGAGCCCGATGACGATTGGATCGAACAGCTCGACCAATTGTGCGCGCTGACCATGGCCTTTGGTAAATTGACCAACGACGGGCTGGGCCGTGCAATCGCCAGCGCCAAGCCGCTTGAAGTCGCGGATGCGCATTCTGATGTGGCTCCTGCGGGCACTGCCTTTACCCTCGAACTGACGCCCGAGCACCCGGCGGTCTTTTCGCGCAGCGGCGGCACCGCAGGCACGCATGAATCTATTGCTGCGCCGACCGGCGCGGCGTTGTGGGGCTGGGCTATCGGCAATGCGCCACAAGATTCCCCCTTGCGTAACGCCCTGCTTGATCGGCAGATCGCATTTTCCGATGCCGTGCCGATTGTTGGGTGCGAGCACAAGCCTGTCTATCAACGTCCGGCGGTGCTGTTTTCGGCAAAACACCAGACTAATGATACGATCTGGCTGGGCAGAGATGCCTTTTACAAGGACAACAAAGACAAACAGGCAGAGGTGATCGGCAAACGCCTGATGTCGGTCGATGCAGCGGTTGGGTTTGCGCATCCGCACCGTCATCGGTTACGCACCGCGATGGAGGATGGTCGGGCAGCCGATGGCCAGTTGTTCGGCTATGATGCGCTGGATCCCGGTGCTACCTATCGCCTTGACGTGTGCGCTCCGGATGAAGCCGTGGCGGGCGAACTGGCCAAGCTGTTTGGCGGCCGAATTGCGATCGGCAAGGCGCGCAATTCAGGTTACGGCGGTGGATATTCCGTAAAAATTGCCGAGAAACCGGCATTTCCCGGCAAAGTCGAGATCGCGGACAAAGAGAGACTCGTACGTATCTGGTGCCTTTCCGACATCGCAGTTCGGGACGAGTGGGGCAAAATAACCCAGACTCCGTCGGGCGAGACATTCGGACTGACGGGCTGGATGCTGGATCGTGGCGAAAGTGCCGTGACCACCCGTCGCTATGCCGCGTGGGACCGGTCGATTGCGGGTCGAACCACCGAAATCGTCGCAATCGAGGCAGGGTCGGTGCTAGCCTATTTTCGTCCGGATGGCGTTGGCGGCAAGGAACCGATTACGCTCAGACAGACGCCAGTGGGCGAACATCGCCATCGCGGGCTTGGTCGCTGGACTGTACTTGGACTGAGTGAGCAGATTGCCAAACCGACACTTGCCCCGACACCTTCTCAGCCCACCTCGGCGACAGCGGTGCCTATCGATCTGGCGCTTTTGGCCAGATTGAAGGCAATCGCCGACGAACGCGATACGGCCGCCCGGGATCGGTGGATAAGATCGGCGCGAACAGGCGTAGGACAATCCGTCCACCGCTTTACGAAAGGACCGAGCCGCAGCCAGTGGGCGCTGGTTCGTCGCGCCAATCAAAGCGCCGAAGACATCAAAGCTATGAAGGCAATCCTGATTGCAGCCGGTTGGGCTGAGCATCCCGTATACCACTGGCTGGAAAGTAATCTTGACGCAGCCGAGCCGCTCAAACGGCACCACCGTGTTTTTGCGGTCGATCAGTTGATCAAGGAGGCGCTTAAACACGCGCCGCGCGGAGGTGGGCGATGACCGACTCCATGTGCGTCCACATTGCCAGGGTCTGCTTTGAACTCTCATCGCCGCTATCGATAGCCACTGGCGAGGCTCGCATTGCCGACAGCGAACTGCCGCGTGACGCAAATGGTTTGCCCATGGTGCCGGGAACTTCCCTGCAAGGCCTGCTTCGCGAACTTTATGTCCGCGTTCACGGTGCAACCGGCGCTGCAGCCCTATTTGGCGACAGCGACAATGCGGGCCGGATCATTGTGTCCGATGCGCTGATCCATGATGCGGCGGATGTTGCAGTGAGCAAAGTCCGCGACCCGGCATCGCTGGAGAAGGACCACGTTTTGCGGCGATTGCTCGATGTAGACCCGCTCCGTCGGGACCATGTGCGTATCGACCATCGTGGAGCGGTCGATGACGAAGGAAAGTTCGATAGGGTCTCGGTACCGCGTGGCGCGCGCTTTTCGTTGGAGCTGACGTTAATCGGCGACAATCAAGGTGCAAAGGAATTGCAGACAGTCGCGCAACTGGTCGATCATCCCCTGTTTCGTCCCGGAGGTGGCAGTCGTCGCGGATATGGCCGCGTTAAAGTTCTGCATGTGAAGGTGCGCACGTTCGGTGTTGACATTGCCGATGCAGCGGCACTGCGCAAAGCACGGGCGACTGCGTTTTCACATGTTAAGGCGGAAGCCTGGAAGGATATCCGCGCAATTGGTCGTGTCTGGCCTGACGTCGAGACGCTGGAAATCACGCTCACGCCGCGCGGCCCCTGGCGCGCGGGGGGGGACGGTGCAGCCGGGAGACCGGGCAGCACGCAGGGCAGAGATCAGGCTGACGCGCACCGTGAAGTGCATTTCGCGTTCACCCGAGAGCCGGTGATCGCCTGGACCGGCGGTGCCGCACACTGGCATGATCCGGCACCCCTGACCGGCGCTACAAAAGCATGCGATTATGTCGTGGCAGGGTCGAGCATTCGGGGAGCACTTGCTCATCGCACCGTGTTCCATGCGAATCTGGTGGAATTGCGGGCGGACAAGTCGCTTTGGAACGAAGGCGACACGGCGCGCAAGGATCGCAATCCTGGCCTGCAAATGCTGTTCGGCCATGCCAGCGATACCAATAGTCATGCGGGAAGCAGGTCACCTCTGATCCTCGATGATGTCGTGTTCGCCCCCACGTGGGTTGAAATTGTCGATCACGTCAGCATCGACCGCACCACCGGCGGGGTGCGCAGCGGCGCGCTCTATTCCGAAGAAGTGGTGATGTCGCCACCGATCATCGCGCGCCTGACGCTCGACCGGCGCATTGCTGTGCCCGACGCGGCCATTACTGCGCTCAATGCCGCAATCGACGACCTTGCTGCAGGCCGGTTGACCCTGGGTGCGCACAGTTCAGGTCGCTTCGACGGCCCAGCCGAGCCGCGCTTCAAAGTGCATGCAAAATCCCCCGCGGAAGTCGCATGAACGATACCAGCGACCTTTTGCGCAGCATCACCGCATCGGACGAGCGCTGGAGCTTGGTCTGGATCGCCGCGTCGCGATCGTCGGGCGATCCAACTTTTGCCGGCAAGCAGGGATGGTTTCGCTACCGCGATTTGCGCACGGATCGTCCGACACTTGTGGCCCATCCAAAGCTCCCTGTGGCAAATGGCGCGCTTGTCGAAGCGGAATGGGTCGATGGTAATGCGACCCATCGCCTGTTCGAAGGACATTCCGACTTTGCCACGGTTACAGAACACGCGGCACCCGTTGCGGGCTCGATACCGGTGCTGAAGCTGGTGCGCCGAATCGGCGTGCGCAATGCTGAACCGATCCGCTGGGCCGATCACGCCATCTATTATGGTTTCGCCGATGAGGAGGCGGCGCGCAGTGGCGCGCTGTCGCCAATTGCAGAACGTTTTTTGGGGTTCGCCAATGGGCAAGGGTAAAAAGAAGCGGGGCGGCGGCTATGCACCCAACGCGGTGGGCCAGGCGGGTTTGCAAGGAAACCGCAGTCAGGCGCAGCCAATTCCACCACGCCCCCGAACCCCACTCTCAACGGCGCCTCGCGCCGAAACCAGCTTTGGAACGCCGCGGGGCGGTTCGAAAATAATTGCCGATATTAATGGCGTGGAAGCGCCATACACCCATGCTCGCGTACCTCGCGCGGTCTGGTATCCGTCATGGGGGGATCACGTTAGCCATGATGTGCCGCTCGCCGATGGCTGGTGCGGCCATATTGACCTGACGATTGAGGCAAAAACAGAACTTCTGGTTGGAGGCGCACGCCGCGCCCCAACCGACACGCGCGTCGGGGAAGTCTGGCCGATACGGCTACCTGACGGACGACACGCCATTCCGGATTCGTCACTTCAGGGCATGATCCGGTCTATTCTGGAAACGGTCTGTTTCGGCAAGCTGGGGCCTTTTGTCGACAAGCGCCGTTATGGAATTCGCGAAATCAACCGGGGAGAAACCGCGCGCGTTGCATATAGCTCGCGCATTTCCGAAATGGTTGATGGCGTCATCCATCCCAAGACCAAGGCTGCCTGGGTGAAATCGGACGGCAAGGGCGGCGCGCTTTGGCTGCATTGCGAACTTGCCAGAATTGAGCATAGTGAAATCGAGCATTTGGCAATGCCGAGTAAAAGCGCGCCAAATCTGCTCGGCGCACTTCGACGCGAAGGACGGGACGCGCAAACGAAGCAATGGAAAGATGCGCCTGCGCGCTACCGGGCGTTTCTGGGTCCGACAACTAACCTCAATGATCTGGAAATTTCGGTGACCCCGCCTGTTTCCGGCAATTACCATCCGAACCGACCGATTTTCTATGCCAAGTCGAACGCCAACCCAGGTGGTCCGCACAATGCAACGCTTGTCATTACGGGAAAAACCAGTTCAACCCTCAGAAACGATGATGAGCCAATCTACCATACCAAGCACATGGAATTCCTTTTTCACACACCGCGAAGAGCGGATGTGTTGGCGGGCCATCATGACTGGCAGGGGATCGATCAGGAGACCTGGGACGATTTTTTGCTTATCCATGAACCCCCCAAAGGCAGCGGGCAGAAAATCAACCCCAATTGGGATTTCTGGAAAGGTGAATTTGACGCTGGGCGACCGGTTCCGTTGTTCTGCTTGAAAGAAGGCGACAAACCGATCGCATTCGGGACAGCATTCATGTTCAAACTGGCGCATCGCCAGAACACGCATGACCTGCTTGCAAACAGCAGTCCCGAACATACCAGACGTGACACTGCATTTGATTTGCCATCACTGATCTTTGGGACGACTGGCGGCAAAGGAGAGTTCTTCAGTGGCAATTTGAAACGCCGCGCATCATTCGAATGGGCTTTCCGCGAGACAAAAGCCGATGACGAACAAATTTCGCACAGCAATTACGATAACAATGTCATTTTGATGAGCCCCAAGGGATATTATCCGGCTGCCGTGCGACAACCCTCGCACTTGGGCAACCCACTGCCTGCAGGTCAGGCTCATGCAACCTGGACTCCGACAGATGACAACGAACTCGCACGAACGTCGCCCGAACACTCAGGGATAAAACTGCGCCGCACGGCAAGGCACACTGCCATTCCTGGAATCGAGCTGAATTATCAGTATCAGCCGGTCGCAGGAAATGCCTCCCGCCTAAAACTTCATGCACTGCCGGTGGGAGCGAAATTTACGTCGCGTCTCCACGTCCACAATCTTAACAGCATCGAACTTGGCGCGATTGTCTGGGCGCTGACATTGGGCGGCGGGAATGTCGAGCGGTGGCACCGACTTGGCATGGGCAAACCCTTCGGCATGGGCGCGGTGCAAATCGCGCTTGGCGATTGCGTGCTGACCCGCAACGATGGCAGCGAAATTTCAGGGTGGCAGCATCATTGCCAGCGTGCCTTTGAGGCGGCAATGGATGCCGCAATGCCGGACCTTGCTAGCGCCCGAGGGACAAATTGGAACAAAACAGGGAACCCGGTCTGGCGTGAGACGCTACAGGTCAAAGCGCTGCTGAGTGCCGCCACGCCACGCGAAGGCGTGCTGACCGGCTATATGGCGATACGGCAGCACCAGAATGCGAAGACCACCGGCCATTTTCTGCCGCCCATTATTGCGGATGATGACGGATGGGAATTGCAGCGTCCAAACTCTGTCACGCCAATGCAGACTGCGGTAGCCGCACCAAGGCCCGGAAATCCTGTGCCAGCAACGGCCGCGGGTGGTATCAGCGTCGGCAGTGATGTTCGGACCGTCGCCGGTCGCGTTGAGCGGGTCACCCGGATCGAAGATGGCTGGGCATATTTCGGGGACCGCCGTCAGCCTATTGCGACCCTGACCGTTATCGACGACGACTGACCCGGCTGCAGTTGGCCCTGGCACGGCGCATGCGGCACGCGCGTAAATAGCGCGGATGTCGGCGTGCCGCGACCTTCCAAACAAGCCGTCCTGCGGCATGATCCCCGTAGGCTTTATCGCCCGATTTTGTGGCATGGTCGGACCCGGATCGCGCCAATATTGGCGAATCACCCGCGTCGCAACGTCTTGTCTATGGCTTCCACCGGGCGATCATCGCCTACGTGGAGACAGCCGATGACAGCCTGGCGTCGCTTTTACAGCACGGTTAACCCCGAACGCAAGTTGGAAGGCCTGGCCAAGCGCCTCAACGTCTCCCCGATGGAATCGTTTTGGGCAGCGCTGTTCGGCCTTTGCATCATCATCGCTGGCACGAACGGCTACCAGGCTGTCTTCGGCACAACTGCGGCTCTCGCGGCCCCTGCTGCGATAACTGCCCTCGCGCTTCAGCTTGCCTTCAAGAGCTGGATCCGGCCCATCGAGTACGGCTGGATTCTTTCTGGCGTCGCTGCGTTTGGCTTTTCGATCTGCGTCGTAGCCAATATCGTCTTCGCCGCAGGTGGGATTGCTGCATATGACGGCAAAACGCTGGGCAGGGCGTTCATTCGCCAGCAACTTGCCGCTCCTGTCGCCGACGCTCATCGCGCCGTGGACGATCTTGCAAGGTTGAACGCAAAAGTAGCGGCGATCGCGCAATATTCTCTGATGGAATCGAACGTCGAGCAAGGCCTCAATGGCGAGGCTTACGCGCGCACGTGCGCAATTAGCCGCGGCAGAGGTGATGGCCCTGCCAACGCGGTCCGCGTCAACGACCAAGAAATGACAAGTTCCCAGGCCAAAAGCGTTGAAGCGGCGACACAAGCCGCGAACACGGCGCTCGCACGGGTCGATGAGGTGGTCAATCACTACGATCCTGCCAACCACGTGAGCTCGATTGAAGCAATCAAAGGCGCCATCACCAAAACAGCAAACGCGATTCAATCGGCGAATGCCAGCGGCGTTATCCTGGAACTGTCGCAACGCCTCGATCAGGATTCGCAGGGTCGCCCGACCCAGCGGTACGGCCTGGTTCACTGCCCCGACTCGCGGCTGGCGCAGATGTTGCGCGACGCGATCACCACTCGGGTTGGCAACCGCGTGGTGCCCTTCACGGTCCCCACGATAACCGCGTTTGTCGAACCGCCGCCGCCCGATGAGAAGAACTCGGTCTTCGGGCTTGCATTTGCCCTGCCGCATGCCGTGTTCAGGGGCGACTGGGACAGCCTTGCGCCCTGGACCTTGCCCCTGACGATTGCGCCCAGCTTGGACGCAGTGTTCCTGTTTTGGCTTTATGCCGGCAATCGCAAGCTGGGCCGAAAGGCGCCCGCCATGCCCGAAGTGACGCTGGCCCGCCGTATCAGCCGCGATATCGATCCCGCAGCCTACCATCGCGCGCGCTTCGAGGCACTGAACGATCCGATTGTTCAGGCGCTCGACGGCCACACTTGGCGCGTGTTGGGTCGGTTCTTCGACCATCCGCTGATCGTAACGCCCGAACGCCGTGAGGAGGTCGATCCGCTGCTCGCGCGCGAACTGGATGGTTGGATCCTGTCCGGGCGGGCCAAGCGCATCGGAGTTCTGCCGATGTACCGACTTCCACCCGGAGAAACCGGCGCGGCGGTGGCCGACTTGGCGGGGCCGGTCTGCGTTTACTGGGTTGACCCGTCGATACGCAGCCAGGTGCTCGACGAGCGCACGCGCGACGCTGCACGTCGCATGGCCTTTGCGGCCGCCGAAACCGGCCAGACCGCATGATCCGCCATCAGAACGACAGGAACTGACAATGCTACGACCGGCCTTGAACATGCTCCATCGCACGCTCGGCATGGCGCTGCTGGTAGCGCGCCTGCGCCATGATGCCGTCAAATACGCCAATTTGCGCCATCATGAGCGGTTCGCAGCGGAGTCCGTCGAAGCCGGGACAAACGCTTCGACACGTACGAGGCAGGCTCGCCCTTCGTCGCGATCAGGCGAGCACCCCTTCGTCTGGTTCCCCAACAGGGCGACCCGGCGACAGCCCGCTGTGCAGCGACCGGTGCTCGCCCTGCCAGCGCCTGAAGTCTATCGCGCCAAGGAAAGGTCCGATCGTGCCGCGCCAGGGCGGGAGGAATTTCGCTCCGCTTCGCAACGCAGAACCAAGGCGGCTCAAGCATGGGCCAAAGCGACGAGCAGCATCCTGCGGGTACCGAAGTTTCGGGTACCAGGCCTGTTCAAGAATCGGTTCGGGATGACTGCCGCATCGCTCTGCTTGCTCGCAGCGGCGGGGCCATTTGTCGCAGTAGTGACTTTGGTGACGTTTGACCCTGCCAATGCCGCAGTCCGGGTCAAACAATTGGAGGAAAAGGCAAAAGGGATCGAAGTCCTGTCCGCTGACGGACAATGGCTTGGTGTGTTGCCAAGGCCGGATGTCGTGCGCGAATCCGATACCGTCGCGCATGGCCACTACCATGTCACGCTTGCCGATACCCGCCCCCCGCCGCGGGACTTGATGCTGATGCTCGACAAGATCGAGGGCGCCGGATCTTGGTACAACCTGGCATGGGACAAGCTTGCTCTTGGCATCGTCTGTTCAGCGTTTGAAGGCGGACATCGCTCGTTCGGCCCGCTTGGCCTCCACAACGGGCGTTGCGCTGGCGGGTCGACTGTGTTCGAAACCGCCGTCAAGAGCCTCGTGGGAGATTATGCGCACACCCCTGGCCGCAAATTGGCCGAAATCGAGGCCGTGCTGGCGCTGAGTCGGTCGATGCCCACAGGCTCGGCAGAGCGTAATCGCTTCGTTGCACAAAACCTGTTCATGGCCACGTCCGAAGGCACGCGTCTCTATGGCGATCGCGCAACCTCGCTCGCCGTCTTCGGTGTCGAACCGGATCGGCTTGAATTGCACCAACTGGCCCTTCTTGCGGCGTCGCCCAAAATCCCGTTTGCCCTGACCTGCAATGGCACAGCAGACTCCGCTCGTTTTGAGCGTCTGCGCAATCGCGCGGCGTGGGCGCTGCGCAAGACATTTGCCGACGATCCCCGGCTGACCGGCGCATTGGCCAAGTTGGCGGCGATGGCGCCGATCTCACGCCCGTTTGCGGTTGCGATCCCCGGCAAAGCCGAGCCGTCGTGCGAGGCTGGCGCCAGTGGGTTGCTTCGTTTCGAAATCATGGACAGCTCGGCGCGGTTGGCCGCAAGAGAGGAGGTCGATGGGCTTATCGGGAGTGGACAGTCGTTGGATGCGGTCGAAATCGGGATAAACGAGCAAGATGCCTCTCGCTTCAAGGCGGATGTGGTCAAGGCCCTAACCGATTCCGCTCGAAGCGGGCGCTGGATACCAAAGCCCGATAGAGCCGAAGTGCTGGCCATCGCAATGGCGGCCGACAGGTCCGGCGTGATCACCAACCTCTATGCATCGGGTCCAGTGCAGTTGGACGTATTTCGCCAGTTCGGCAGCGTATCCAAGGTGGTCGCCATTGCCGGACTTGCAGATGCCGGTGCAGATGTCGGTGTCCGTCTTTGCGACAAGTCTGTCCCCGGCTTGCAGGACCCTGAAGGCGGTAAGGGTCACGCCAGTTGCAGCGAGGACGGAGCGATGATGACTCTGGCCACGGCCTTCGGGAAAAGCAAGAACCTCGCCGTCTACGACGCAATCCGTCACATTGATTCAGGCAGGCTGCAGGCTCTGGCTTCCTTCGCCGGATACCGCATTCCGGCCAACGTCGAGCCTGCACGCGCGCTCGCGTTCGGAATGGCGGAAACAACGCCTCGCCAGGCCATGACAATGCTGCAAGCTGTGGCCGAAGGCGCGGCAGGTCGTTCGCCGCGGGCGACACAATTGCACATGATCCGCCGCTATCGAGCGGGCGGAACATGGCGGATGGCGCCAGCCCCGACGCTTGACCTTTCGGAATGGTTCGGCGCTCGTTCGGCAAGGGCAATCTTTGCGCTGGCAGCATCAGCGCCGTTACGTCCGCACGGCACACTGGCGGCAACGACCACACGCGTTGCGCTTGGCCCGGAAGAGGTCGCGAAAAGCGGAACCTCTGGAACAAAGCAGTTTACCACCGGAAAGTTCGCGGTCGGGGCAAACCAAGATGGCGCGTGGTTGTCGATGGTGGTGCCACTGCGCGGCGGCAATCTTGCGTCCGGTGTAGCCAATACGACCGCAATTAGCCGCGTTGCCAGGGAGTCGAGCCTGCATGAATTGACGGGCAAGCCCAATGATACCGAGGCGTGGTGAGGCTGACCTGCGGCGGGTAATGCCAATCGGCTGTTCGCAGGTCAGCGCGCGTGTCGTTCGCACAACCGCGCCGCATCCCCCCACATGCACCCGGCGCCCAATGCTTGAGCCAAAGCCCGCTGTTGTTTCTCATCGTTGCCGCATAACCGAGACTCGGGTCCGTTAAAGCAATCGCGTGCTTCATGGAGAGGCTGGTCCGGCCGTATGGATAAGGGCAGCGCTGCCGTGCAACGCTCATCACCGTTGAGCCGATGTTTGTGATAAGCGTAGTGTAGTTTTATAGCGCAGCACTGCCGCGCTGGATGCATCACGCGAACGTTGGCAGGTTACTGTCGGGGAATGGACCTACGTTTCAGAGCGCAGCACTGCCGCGCTGGATGCATCACTTGCGCTACGCGCGTCAGCACAAGCCGGTGATTATCGGGTTTCAGAGCGCAGCACTGCCGCGCTGGATGCATCACTCAAGGGCTATGATATCTATGGATATCCGATTGAGTTTCAGAGCGCAGCACTGCCGCGCTGGATGCATCACTCGGCATGATATTGATCGGGATCGGCAACGGGTTTCAGAGCGCAGCACTGCCGCGCTGGATGCATCACAGGACATCTGCAAGGCATTGTCAATACACGACGATTCTGACACGATTCCACGCAAGTCCAAATGTATTTTGAGGTTTGAGCAATTTTCAGCCAAAAGCACACAATCCACGCTTTTTTATTTGTTTTAAATCAATAGATTAAATACTTTTCCACGTAAGTAGTCTATGTTTTTTCCGCGTGGCGTTGGTCACAACGTGCTTAATTATCGGTGCGATGGTCGTCGCGCCAGTGCTTGACAGTAAACTGCGGCGACGCGGACCGAGACGGGATTGTCCTAGCATTACAGTTGGTGCGCCGGGAGACCGGCAAGGAGTAGATGGTGCAAGTCCATTACGATGAAGGAATAGCGATCCACATCGGCCCCGAGCCGTGCGCAGGCAACCGTGAGGGTGTCGGCGAAGCGTCGGTAGGGGAGCATGCAGGCCAGCCATTGAGCCGCGAAAGAATGTTTTCCCGGGCGCCGACGCTGTCAACTGAGCGGAAGTCAAGACGGGCGGGTGCGCAATCGCAAGCATCCGTCTGGCCCGGCGTGGTCGCAGACCCTGGCATGTATGGACGCTCTTTGCACGGGAACCGGGAGATCTCCGGGTTGGCCATGACCTTTATGGAGGACATGGTCCGCAGCGGGAAGGCGAGGAGCCGTAGCCGCTGATGCACGACTCGGAGAAGTCAGACTTCGGCATAGTAGCTGTGAAGCCGACGAACAAAGCCGGGCAACCGGTGGCGGAGCCGGTGGAGCCAAGGCCGGGGACCAAGGGGAACGCGGAACAGCAACGCATGCACCGGACACAGGGC
>Ga0116227_10007575_pt1 | contig 21073 bp, 17 predicted proteins | sample S1TSphgellanicum_FD_89693 | JGI IMG/M metagenome (GOLD analysis project Ga0116227, IMG submission 89693) | Host-associated microbial communities from peat moss isolated from Minnesota, USA - S1T2_Fb - Sphagnum magellanicum MG | ecosystem: Host-associated > Plants > Peat moss > Unclassified...
GTTTTCTTTTGAATGCAACAACATCAAAATAAATGGCTTTCATAACATTGCAGTCTCATCAATTTGCAATTTATCGCTCCACAGGGAAAAAAAAAAAAAAAAAAAACCAAATAATAATAATAATAATAATAAATATTTTTATAAAAAAAGGGCACTACTATCTTAGTAGCCCTTCAAACTAGGTAATAAGCTACCAAGTGAAACTCCTCTTTTTAATTAACTGCACAATTTTTTATTGAACAAAGCATCATACAAAATGATAGGAAGAAAGGCACAATATCATTATTATAATAAACAAATAATGATTCCCAAAACAGCAGGAAAAGAAGAATTTGTCAGGAGCCCTGGCACTAAATTTAACCCAGGGCTTTCTGTTGCTATGAATTTATTATTACTGGAGTATTTGATCTCTGTTGAGCACTTAATGCCCCTTAAAGTTTTATATATATATATATATATATATATAATTTATTATTATTATTATTATTATTATTAAAAAAATTATTAAGTGACTTATATTCATTAGCTGTGAAAGTCCCTCAAATTTATTTATTTATTTATTTAGTGATGCCCAGCATCTTTCATTGGGCAGCCCATCACAATACAAAAGTTGTGAATGATGTAAAGGGTTTTTCTTTTGGAAAAAATAAGCCCATGTTGCCATATGTAGACAATAGTTTCTAGCCTTCATGGAAAAAAAGAGGTGAGATTTGTATGTATGCCTACTCCTCTAAAGTGGGTGGGATCCTAACCCTAAAAGTAAAGCATAAGAACCCTCCCCTCCTATGCCTCATGATCTATGTATGTTTAGTCTCATGTTTAGTCTCATGTGTGGGGTTTGTGATATGGATTGAGTTTGTATTGTACAATGGGTAAAAAGATGGAGGGTTTAGGGTTTAGTGGGGGCTCAAACTCAGTGTACCTGCATTTCCCCAACTTACAAATTATACTTTTTCAGGTCTAATGTGGGCTAGGGTTTTTTTTTTTTTTAAAAATTTAATTTTAATTTAATTTAATTAATCAATTAATTTAAAATTTTAAAAATTTAGGGATTCTGACAAGTTGCCTTAATGGTGTGACAATGTACTTGGGAGGCAACCAAAATCATGTGTCAACAGAGCTCTATGTCAGGGCCTAGAAACACAACCTAAAAAGACAAAAGGAAGTATTATTGTGTAAATCTGGCAAAAGTGGAGGCCAATTATGGGAATTATCTGGCGATTATTTTTTGGGGGAGTTTTAAAATTACCCTACAATTTTAGGGTAAATGGTAACCAGACCCAAACTCTAGGTCAAAAAACTGGCCCACTTTTGGTCACTAAATAAGAAGAAAACACCTGAACCAGACTCTGACCTGGGTTACCAAACCCTATTCTTTTGTTTACATACTCTTAGGGTGTAATGAGAGGAACTTCTTTGCTCACACTTGACTCCCTTCTTTTGCTTTGCTTTGCTTTGCTTTGCTTTGCTTTGCTTTGCTTCTCCGATGTCAATTTGCTGGCCCCCTCTAGGCTCCTCCTCAATTCCGGGAGGAGCCTGGACGGGTCGATCGTGAAGATAGACCTAGTTTGATGTGTGGTTTTATTCAACGGATTGAATTTTTAATAGCAAAATGAATGAATGTCATCAAATTTTGGGGTCTCCCGTGAAGATAGACCTAATTTGATGTGTGGTTTTATTCGACGGATTGAATTTTTAATAGCAAAATGAATGTCATCAAATTTTGGGGTCTCTCATGAAGATAAACCTAATTTGATGTGCGGTTTTTATTCAACGGATTTGAATTTTAAATAGCAAAATGTATGTCATCAAATTCTTCCCAAGCTTGACTAGCTTATTTGCGGTTTTGTCGTTTCTCCCCTCGGGTGTGGTGTTGTGCTTTGTATTTGGTTTAGGGTACCATTCATCAATTGTATTCCGGTAAATCATCAAGTGTCGGAGGGGGAGGGTTGGATGCCTACTCCTTTAAGAATGGGAAGGAGCTTAAGTGTAGGGTCAAGCCCTAGGGTGGGCGCATTCTTAAAATAAGGGGCCTAGGATAAGGGCAATAGCCAAGTCTGGCCCTTCATTTTGCAAATGTCCCCTACCCACGAGCTTAAGGTGCATTTAGATTCTTAAGGTGCATTCACACCTAATGTTAAGTCCATGTTAAGTGAAAATGTGGGTGGCATCTTAGGTGGCATCTTAGGGGAGGCCCACATGTATAAAGTACCATCCTTTGTTGAGGCAAGACCAAAACCAAAAAAAATAAAAATAAAATTTTATAAAAATTAATTTAAAAATTATTATTATTATTTTATATTAAAAAAAACTATTGCTTTCCTAGGACCCAAAAAACACATATATAATTTTATTCAATTCCCAGGCTTCTTCCCCATCTTCAATAACCATTTAAGATTTGGAAAATTCTGTCCATTTATGGAGGGAAATAGAATACTAACAATAAAGATTAAATTCTGAACCTGGGTGTATATTCATTTATTTACTCACTGGAGCTTCACATTGAATAACCTAATTGTGAGCCCTCATTTATTGGCTCTTGCTTTTTCGTGAGGGAGAGGCTCCCATGTAGTTTTTCATTTGGTCACATGCTTTGAGGAATGAATGTTCAGGAGTGTTGTTTTTATGTGTAGAATGAAGAACAATGGGTTTTCATTTCCTTGGATGAATAATAATTAATTTTTCATCACACATTTTTCATCCAAGAAGATGAACATGTTCATAAACAAATTCATGAAAAATTTCATCCAAATTTTATTTTTCATGTCTTGCTTTTTGCAGGTGGGTTTTGAACTAAGTGATCACATAGCTAAAGGACCAAGAATCAAGGTGATGTAGGCTAGAAGAGTAGAACTTAGGGTAAAGGATATGGGATAATAGTGAGGAGCTATTGGGAACACATTGGGAACATGTTGAGGTTTATTGGGAACATCTCTTGAACCCTATCATGGTTTGTTGTTCCCAATGTGTTCCCATGAAGTTCTTGTTGTGTTCCCATCAACTTAACATCCTTGAGAATAACATTGGGAACATGTTGGGTTTAATGGGTTACCTTCACCATTCCGGCAGTCATTAAATTATTTTAAAATAAATATCAAAAGTTCTAAAAATCTGTTTGACATTATTATTGATTGCTTTTGCCTTAAAGCTTGGTGGTGCAGTGTGCCTAAGTAGTGTGCAAAAGAAAAAAATCCAAATTAGTTTCTATGATAAATTCTAGTAAATAGCCAAGAATATAGAGGGATCTTTAGAATTTTTTTAAGTTTCATATTTGGTATATAGCCAACTTTGGCTAAATCTTTTCTTTGATGATCACCACTTTGGCTACATCACAAATATTGGCCAAAAAAAGAAAATGGATGTGGAGGCAAGGTTTCCATTCATTGTCCCTAATGCACTAACCTCAAGCTTATATACCAAAAGAATGAAATTATAAATCAAAAATTCAAGAATGAAGTCATTTTGGAGGTTTCCAATCAACAGAAGTGACAAACAAAATTGTAAAAATTACTAGGTTTCTATATTTGGTTTTCATAATGTCATCAAATATAGAAAAAAGGATGATTAAGAATTTATATTTCATATTTGATTTATAACCAGTTTTGGCTAAATCTTCTTAAGGATGATTGTCACTTTTTTATGCACCTTCTTATCTATGATTGCCACTTTGGCTACTTAAAAAAATTCACCAAAAAAACAATTAGTACAAATTATAGTGCCACTACAATAGTAAATGGGTATGCAAAACCTCAAGATGAATTTCTTAATGATTCCTAGCTTTTGGTAGCCTTTACGAAGAACAATGATGATATATTCCATGCTACATAGTGCAATGGAATGAGCATAGCAAAGTGCCAATGGTTGATTTTAGAATCACTTGTTAAAATGTAGGTTTACACAAATACTTTCAAATGAGTTCTTTGATAGTTTAGAATTAACGATGTCTATTTCTACACAAGGTGTATAAAATACACAAGAAGAGCAGCGGGGGGGAATGCTAGTGTGTGAGTGGTGAACAAGGAATATTATGTTCATAATCAAAAGCAATAATATAAGTTTGTACAAGGATGAATGGTGGATGAATGTAGATAGATGAACGAAGCATTGATGACAAATCTTTTGATCTCATTTCTTCCATTTTGGTTCCTTATGAAAAAATTGATATGGAAAACATGATTTTCTTAGTACACACAACATAAAATTGTTTCAAAAATAAACAAGTAAACAAAAGAGATATTCAAAATCTAAAACATTCAACTATGTTAGATTCAAGGCTATGGGCAAAAGAAAACAAAGAACTCTTTCATATTTTTTTAAAAGAATGATTTCATCAACATCACCTACTAGACAAATCATCACCGTGCATTTATGCCTATTGATCCTCTTCCATATAAAATCTCTCACATAACATGGAGGCCTCCAAGTCCACAAAAACCTTAGCAACATGCAAGAACACATATTTTGCTTTCTAGAAGACATGGTGTAGCCAAAAGAGAAGGTTACTTGGTCTATGAACACCATGATACAACTCAATTGGCAAAAGTTTGCTTATTGGAACTTCTAGAAAACAAATGGGATTTATCAAAATAAAGAACACATTTCCACCATCTTCCTAAAACTTGAACACTAAAATAATTCTATTCTATGGACGTCAAGGAATGAGAACTCTTTGGTTTCCTTTTCAAGAGCAAACTAGTCCTCTCTATGGCAGTTCATACCTAACAAAACACTTTCCCAACACTTATTATATGTAAGGACAATGATAGTTATATTCCCACCCACCACATCATTCAAGTTTGGAAGTTGGACAGAGGAGTAAAACACAATTAGACAAAATCAACACAACACATACACGTTCTTCCCATTCAACCCAATTTTGTCCTCAATATCCCACTTTCCTTCCAAAGTTCCCACAACAACGTAAGTCCTCTCTTCCAACAATAAATGGTCTAATTGTTTCCTTCAAAGATTCCCAATGCCCAAACACAATTGAACATGCCACTTAGACCACCCATAAAACCTTTAGATTCTTTCATCATATTCCTTGAATTTGTCCCTACAATTTACTTTTAATCTTGTATCTTCTCCATTAAAACTCGTAGCACATAACTTTAGAAAAAAATATTGATATCTGCAATGGGGCATTCTTCCCCAACCACACAAAAAAAGAAATTACCTTACCTACCCACACTAAACTTCAACACTTATGCACTCAACGTGAGTAAAAGAATTAGTTTTTCTTCAAAACTATTGAAGTATCAAGCTTGAGCAAACTTTTGCTCCTTATAGTCCAAACTTCAACATTTTCCTACCATCATAAAATCCATTCAGCCAATCCATCACAAAGTTCTTCAATCCATTTTGAAGAACAAACAACAAAGAAGATAAAGATGTGAACTTGCCAATAAAACAAACAGACTAAGCGTCCACAATTCCTTTGCCTTCACGAATGTAAACACCTACACACATAAAACAAAACAAACAAACTACCAATAACTTGAAGACATAATCACCATACTGGTGAATGATCAACACCTCACATCAAGCATTAGATTAGGGTAGTTTAGTTGACCCCTTTCTACTTTTTCACCTTTCTATTCATTTTAAATCACAATGGTATTGAATGAAGTAATTTGAAAGTCTAATTCAATGGGTTACATAATTTTTTTCTACCCAAGGGAAGAGGTATGGGGAGAATGGCGAACTTTTGGGTATGTTGTCAATGATGGACTACAACCCTAGGCTATTCCATCAAGTAAAACAAAAATAATAATTCAATGAACATACAAAAGGAAGGATGGAAGAATATTACAATTTATGCAACATTGAATTGTAATAAATCAAGGCTTCCACTTACTTATTACAACATGGAAGGAAGTTGGAATTTGCAATTTTCTTTTCAAGAGGTGGATCATCGTTATCCTCATCTCCATTAGTAAAATCATGCATTTGTGTAAGCATAAGTTCCTTGTGCTTACCACTCGAGAAACCTAAAGGTACATCAATGAAACTAATGTGTGGACATAATTTGTTGTTGTAAATTGATTTCATAAGTTTGTATATATTACCACTAACACAACATGTGTCTTTGTATGCCAAGTGTTTTCACTGAATTTCAAATGAATTCACTAATTCCATTGAATAGGACTTAGTGGGGATGTAGTGAATTCACTAATCCACTAAACAAAGACTAATGAACTACACCCACATTTAGTAATAATGTACCAATGGCTTCTATGGGATTTCATAGAGTCAACATTATGGTGTGCAACTTAGTTAGACATGGGGATTGGCAAGGATTTAAAACACAAACACATTAATGGCAATGAACAATGAATTTACATTATTACATTGTTCATATGTGGATGTAAGTAATGTTGCTTCCTCATTCTATTGCATATTCGAGTACAAGTGTAAACTTCCATTCCACCTATATTGTTCAAACTTATGTAATTGACCTCTTCGTGTGAATTTCCTTCAAGAGAAGTTTTTTTTAAACAAATAAAATTTAACAAACATTTTTTTTCCATTTTTTAGTTCAAATGATTGCTTTCCTAAGTAGAAAACAATTAGAGAAATCCAACCATTGAGAAAAAACAACTTAAATTAATGCAAATGGACATCGAATATAAACCAAATATTTCAAATTAATTGATTGGTTGAGAATGTTAGGCTTGATAATGATCCTTGATAATGTATCCTATCAATAATGTAATAATGAAAATGTAGTTAACCATTGTTGTTATCATGTAAATGACACAAGTAAAAACCTAAAATATGGTTATAAAATTCATTTATATGTGATTCGTCATCTCAAATGCACAAATCCAAAAAATAACTTGCCAACCATGTACAAATTCCATTTTTCATGTGTGTTCATTCTTTTGAAATCTAAAAGGAATTAGAATCCACCTTCCTAAAATTACCACCTTGCACAGTACTATGGTGCCCTAGAGACATGAGTAGTGCCCCACCCATATATTGTCATTGAAATTATAAGAACAATTTTGAATTCACTATATTAGCTAAGAGTACAACATAATAAAAAGAGCCAAAGGTGCCAAGGTTAAAGTCTTTCTCCAAGGATTGCATTTGACATGTGGCATTCATGTGTTGGTCTGTTATTTTATATTTGCATTTTTCATAGACAATTTTCAATTGTGTGTTAAATATAAATATTTTTTTATTACATCTTAGTCCTATATCATATATATTATGCATTCATGTTCTTTACCACATAAAATAAACAATTTTTTATTAAAGACATTGTCAAATTTCATAATTATTGGGGTCAAAAGCATATTTGGGCCAAAGGAATTTAAATGCATTATAAAAGAAAAAAAATCATTAATTTCAAGTTTTTTTTTCTCTTTAACATCAATATTAATATCACCTCCAATTTTGAAAAGAAATGGTGCACATTTGATATAGAGAAAAAACTCATTTGAAATATATATATATAGTCCACATATGTTTTGAATTTGCAAAAAGACTCTTGAAACATCATTAATTTGCACCAAATTTGAAACATTGAAACTTTACAAATAATGGAGATTATTCCCAAAAACAATTTGATAATCCAATCTATTGTGCTCCCCTTATGATTTTTCAAAAATTCAAAAATCCAGTTTTAAGCATTTTCAATATGCATTAAGGCTCCTTTTATTGTGTTTGCACCCCTAATGACTTCAAGGTAAAAAATTGAGAATAATTACTTCCTTTTCCTTCTTTGCCTCCATTATCATCTTTTCAATGAAAAACTACCACTTCAAGAACTTGTATGAAAAACTTCAACTTTATGTCCATTTGCTTTTCTTGCTAGGCAATCAACATTGAAATAAATGTATCTAATCACATAATTAAAAAACGACAATACACATCAATAAATGCAACTAGAAAAAAACTAATATATGTTCAAAATGTTGGTTGCCCAAGCAACATAAAGGTAAAGAAATATCTAAAATTGTTATTTCAAATATGATCTTAAAGGCAATCTAACCAATAGAATCACACCATCTCCCATGTTGGCTAATATTGGGTTTGTGTGAGGTCCACAAAATAATAACAATTAATTGAACAAAATTATAGGGACACCACATTGATTGAAAGAACCAACATATTGAATTCATGCCATTGTAATGTAATGTAGCCCAATAGAAGAACAAAGTACCATGCTACCCACAACGATTCTAAAAACTTATTTGCAAATCATAAATAACTAAGGTTGATTTTTCTTTGTTAATATCTACTTATTATAAACTAGAGTAACTAGTCTATTAGTGCCAAGGCATTAGAATCCAAAGTGCCAATTGCAATTTGCATCTAATGCATTCTTGTGAATAACACCAAATTTTTTTTAAAAAAACATAGAAATTACACTTAGAACAAAGTTGACACACATGGATTAACAACAAGAAAAAATCACACACTAGCCTTGCAAGCAAGCTCTCAATTTGATGCAAAAGGAAATGTTGGAAAGATTAAAAAATCAACTTAGTTTCTTTATTCAAAAGAAGCTCTCATATTGAAACTTGAAAGTCCTTTGGCTACCACCCTCAACTCCAAGGCCTCAAATTAGGAACTCTCTCCACTTGTGACCTTCCCCTATACATAAAAACACACGTTTCCTAACAAGTCATCCATATAACTAGCTACTTGTGCAACTAGTTCCAAGTTGATAGAACATAAAAGCACACACCTTTTGACGAGCCATCCATACAACTAGAAACTTGTGCATCTAGTTCTTGGTTGATAGAAAACACATGTCCGAAAACATCACATGTGTAAGAGCATACCGACATGTCAAGAAACATCATAAAGGATGTTATTTCATTCAAATTTAAGTGTCCTTAACAAACTTACAATTGCTTGTTGTGGGGGCACATATGGATGCAATATGTTATTGTTGATGTATCATAATGGTTCAATTGAATTCGTAATTTAAAAAACTCATGTTTATACACATAACTAGTTGTTGTTTGACCCCATACATGCTTGAAAAAACCTAAAATCATATATGCATGTCTACTATTTAAAGCAATAATAAATTTCTATAACATAAAAGGCAACAACAATACAAACAAATTAATCAACTAAAATGTATTTTCATTATGATTTTTATTGTTAAATCTTCATCAAAGCCTTATTCAAGTTTTTGAAATAACATCAAATTAATTTTAAAACATTTATATCTCAAAAACGAATATTATATTAAAATTTTCATTTATTTTAAAATTGACGTGTTTTATTTTAATCAATTTTTGCATAATCTTTCAAATGGGTTTTTAAAGAATCTCATTTTAATAAGATTTAACAAAATTGAAGCTAATTATTTGTATGTTTATCAAACAAATTTCATTTAAAAAATTAGTCATATGACTTGTTTTTTACATTTCATAATGATATGAGACCTTCTGATACAATTACCATAAATTACCATAAAATTGAGCATGAGAATGTCAAAGAATCAATAAGATGATGACTAGGTCCATCCTAATATGAAAGGATTTTGCCACTTTGTGCTGCAATTTTGTGTTTTAAAACAACTTTTGTTTTGCCACATTTTGACAATTTCAACATTTTAGAAAAGAAAATTGTTGCTAATTAATGTGAGGCCTTTCTTGGGATGCTCCTTAACTGATGTTAAATCATAAAAACTAAATAAAAATATACTAACATCAAGAAGCCAAGGAGACTTTTTAAAATTATTTTGGACTATTAGAATTCTAAAATATTTAGATTGGGGGCTATTGGGACCAGTGATTTTATTTTATTTTTTTTAATTTCAATTTTTTGATGTTGTGTCATTGGCTAGCCATCCAGCCCAAGAGGGATTAAGCATTAAATTGGCAACAGGTTTTTAGAACATAATTAAATATTTTTAAAAAAATAATTATAAAAATGCTACCAAACTAAAGTCCAAATATTGAGGGAAAAAAAATTCCCCCAAAAAATAATCCCGAAATTTGACGATTTAAAAAATCACATCGGTGCGATTCCTTCCGATGGATGAGAACCAAAAGGACGAACGATTGTCATCCATCGATAGATGATAGCTGCTACGACGCACGCGCACAAAGCAGTGTCCCAAAATCGTCTTTTAGGGTTTCCTCGACTCTTGTGGAGATCGAGATCGATTGCGCGAGCGAGCGCAATCTCTATCCACCATCGCTGCGCAGGCGACGAGCGCAACGCACTTGAGAACTACACACCGCTAGCTACCGGCTGATTTGGGTGGGTTTTGTTTACGGCACTGCAAATGGCTCATGCAAAGAGATTGCCGGTGGATGCCGTGGCGGCAGCTGCTAGATCTAAACCCAATCTCTTGAGGGAGATTTTCACTGGCTTGGGTCTCGGTGTATTCTGTGAGTCCAGAATTCTCTGTCTGTCTGTCTCTCTCTGTGTCCCTTCTATCTTTCTTTTGCCAAGTAGTCAGGATTTCATCATCATGTTTTGTGGTTTATGCTTCAGCTGGCTTTCCACATAATGTTTTTAGTATTCGTGTTTATGTGTGTATGTGTGTGTATGTATGTGTGTTTTGCGTAACATGGAAATCATCATCCTACACCCTTCTTACTCCTGGACGAAGTGAAATGGCATCATTGGCGGTTTCTAGCATATGTTCTTTTGTTTTGGAGTGAGGTTTTTCTCTTGTTTTTGGAGTAGTGTACCTGTATATATGTATGTATGGCCAGGAGCTCTCTCTCTCTCTCTTGCCAGTTTTTTTTTTGAGGGCTTTTTTATTTTGTTTTTTACTAGTGTTTGGTCTTATTCATGGTGCAATAGTAGAAATATTTCAATTGTGTGTCTAATCATAGTAGTGCCTTCTTTTTCATTTTCATTTTTCTTTTCTTTGTCTTGCCAACCATACTACAAACATGATTTTATAGTAGGAAAAATCTAGAATCTAGACTTGTACGGGTTTTGAATCTAGTATATGAAATGTGAGCATGCTCATTGAAAGTGTCAGTAGAGCCAAAGTTTGTGGCAGAATTTTCAAAACACAACTCTTGGTAAAAATTCTCTTGCAAGATTAATCTTCAAAACTTGATTCTTGTAAAAGTTCTCTTTCTGCAATATGAGCTTGTTGATAAACTTGTGAATTAGGAAGAGGATGGTGCTGAATGAAGATACTTTGTGTGCAACAAACTTTGTCTACTTGTGTGTCCTCTCTCTATTTCTTACTCTAATCTACTAGATTCTGTTCTATTTGCAAACGCATTTCAGTTTTCACCGGCACAGTGATTTCTGTGTAGCTACTGTTGTGAAAAGTTCTTGAACTAGTAATCTTACTCTAAAATGAGGAGTGTGATTGTTGTGTTTCTCACATTTTCTGAATCTTGAAAATCCTATTTCCTTGTCAGCTTGTTGAGTCATTTTGGTGCTTGTATTATTATGTGTGACTGGCTCATCCTAGGTGGCACCGACATCCACCATCTGCATAGTTCCAATGGGATGCTGATGGGATTGGAGCATTGTGGGCAAACTGTTGTGTGCAGGTGCATCCTTCTGGAAGATGCATCACGTGAATGAACGCCGCAAGACTGAGGAGTTCTATGCAAAATTGGATGCAGGCGAAATCACAGTTCGTGTTGAGTAAAGAGGACTATGTAAAGTTTTCATTGGTATGAAATCAAGAATATTTTAGTCTCTTGTTTCTTGTGCAATATTTGTGTTCAATTGATAGCCTGATTTAAACACATATTATGGCAGGCAAACTCATTTCCAAAGTTGCAGGTTTTGCAGAACTTTTCAAGCCCCTCCAGAATTCATGTTTGAGCCTGATTGTTGATTATTGCCCTCTTTTTTCCTTCTCTACATTAACCAGCATTTGTGGCATATGCAGGTGGTCTTTCAGTTCGGGGACACATTCTAGACACAACGAAATAGGTTTTGCAGAGGGATGGTCCATTTTTGGACTCTTCTTTACTCAGAAATGTGGTGGGTATGATGGATTTAATATCCCAGATTAACTGTTCTACATGGTGCAAGGAAGAGTGTCCATACTTAGGGGGGAAGGGTTAAGACTGGCAATCTTTGGGATGATTTCTGCTTGAATAATGAAGGTAAATAAAGCATTTTGTCTTTACTTTTGGATATGTGTTTTGTAACTTGAATCCAACTGTGCTGAAATGGGGGTGAAATCGACCTTGTCTGCACTCTCTAATCTGTGTAGCCATTTCATTGCTACAGTACAAAGTGGAATGTAACCCTGGTGTCAGAGATGACATGGTCCTCTTAATAAAATGGTTGTGCAAAAACCATTCTCTTTGTACAGTCTATTGCTGCTCTAGAAAGGCAAATTTTGTGAAAGAAGGTGCAAGACCCGTCTGCTTCTTTTGAAGCAAAAAAGAGCTCACGACTGCATGATGATCTGTAAACCCATTCGCTTATCTTTGAAGGTTTCAGCATGCTCATTCTGAATATGGTTGTCCATGGCCATGTTCCTGTCGTCCTTGTATGCAGCAATTTCTTTCTTCCTTCTGTCAGGGGACTGCTAACATGCTGCTACTACTGGCAACCTTTTCATGAGAGTTTATCAATAAAAGTCTATGTCTCTAACATGTGGCACTAATTTTTAAGCTCATTCAAAATGCCTGAAATATGTTAAGGTTGAGGCGATCTTTTACAGATGAGGCAAACAATGTTCAACCCATAAGATTAAATGTAGCAGCAGACCATGTTATATATGATACCGGAACTAGTTTAAATAAGAAGGGACAATAGTGGAAGGATATTTCAAGTTAATTTAGTTGGGATCTAGCAATCAATCTTTCAGCTCACCTCTTGGGTTCTGCATTGAGTTGTAGAGCGTCTAATTTTCTGAGTCCAGGAGGCACTTTCAATGTTGGAATTCTCAAAATGTTTTCCACTTGGAAGATGAACCTTGTGAATACGCAGTTGAAACATTCTCCGTATCTCCTCCTCAGTCTTGTTGTACATTGGTATGTCTGTTGTCAAAAGATTGTTGTTGTAGTAGGTGGAATGGTTGGGTCATAACCAATGTTGGGCGGGTATCAGATTTTTTGATACCCGTCAGATCCAATTTTCACAAAATAGCTCACAAAAGGTTTTGGTTCTCACTTTAAATAAAAAATAAAAAAATACACGCCGGATTTGGGTATCAATTTTTTTTAAAAAAATGTTTCTCACAATGTCAATTCTCACTTGACGATTCTCACAAATTGGTTATTAGTTTACATTTTTTCAAATTAAAAAATCATAACTAAAATTACAAAGAAATTATTTTTTTATTCTTAAAAATGAAAATTCGCATGTATTGTTACAAAACAATTCCTAAGAAATAACCAACAATTTATTTATACAATTTTCATACTTCAACAACTTCATCCTTTTCAAAGTCACCTTCAATTTTTCTAACTCCTCTTCTAAATCTATATCCCTCTTAAGGAATCATATTAAGTAAGATGGACATTTATATCCTACTCTAAGGTCATGAAGCCAATTTTTGTTGACAAATATCAACTTTTTTAAAATTTCAATTTGTAAATGACATTTTTAAGATTAGCAAGTATTCCAATCAACAAATCTTTTTTTCTATTTCAATATATGATCCAACAATGCCCAAAATTTAACGAACTAAAAAACTAACAATAGGGAACAATGCTTCATGTTTTTCCTACCATTGAAAAGGACATTTGATGTTTTTGACATCCAATTGGTACCATTTAAAAATCAATCATTCTCTCTTGACAAGCTTTTTTGTTGCTTGTACTTGTACTTTGTTCAAAAATGTGCAAACTACAATCCTAATCAAAACATTTTGGTTAACATAATTTCTATCTAACCTTATCAAAGGGTGCAAATGTTCATGACATTTGACCAACATAGGATATAAAGACTTCTTGTCATATTCCTCAACAAAACTAACATTTTGATCTCATTCAACAAATGAAGATATTATATGAAAGTTTTTAAACCTTGGGTCTAACATCAAAGAAATCATATTATGAGATTTTTTGTTTTTATATTTCATTAAAAATGAAAGGAAAGAATCCAACACACCACAAACCTCCCTTCTAATGTTAGAAGCCATCAAAGCCAACGCATTAGCAATAATTGAATCATCATCAATTAGGGTTTTCAATGAAAAAAAAACTTGATTTTCTTCCTTAAGTCTTAAATTCATGGAATTGCATAGTGTAATGCATCATTAAGTAAGCAATATCCATGTGATTGGTTAAGAACACATGTAAAGACAATTGGAAAAAGAAAATCCATAATAATATGAAAGATTTGTCTAGTCAAAAATGGAAGCACTTGACCAATAACCTTCATAACAATTTGTTTGTTGTAATAGAGAACATAATGGAAACATATTTCAAAATTTCGAGAACCTTTCCTTTATTATGCCATATTAATGTGCCTTTGAAAAAGCATGCCTGAAACAAGTTCCCTAGAAGTTTTCTTCCAACCCAAAATATTTACAACTTACAATAGATTTCAATGTAATAATCATGGTATTGAAATTAAAACCTTCATTTTTTACATAGGTAACAATTTTTTTTCCTTACATCATACTTATCCAACAAATTTGTCAAATTTTTAACCAATGTTTGTCATGTAGTTTTTGTGACCTCAAACAAGCCAATAGTTTTGGTTGTTAATCGTTCCCCAAAACATTAATGACTACTATAAACACATCATAAGCTCTTTTGGACACCTAAAGATCAAAACTAGCAATTGCAAAATGACATTCTACTAATGTAGGAAGAACATACAAATGGCTTGTTTTCTCCATTAGCCTTGGTAATATTTTTTATGTAAATTGTTTTTGGAAAGGAAATTTAATTTTGGACATAATTACAGAACCAAACGTTTTAGCCAAGTATTTTCCATAAACTAAATTAGTAAATTCTTTTTGACAATCAAAAGACCAAGGTTCTTAAGATGCCACATCTTCCTTTTGGAAAGACTCTTTCACAACAATAAAAAAAAATTGAATTTGACCTTCATTAAATTTTTATTTTTTTTGCAAATTGTCTTTCTTATGTTTGCTTCAATCAATTGTTCATTTTTTCAAAAAAATTCACAATAATAGTATGATCTATATTCACATTTTTTTAAGAAAAATTATTCCATTTGTTTTGCAATAAAAAATTAATCCTTTTCTTACTTGTGTTTTTGGATTGCAATTATCATATTTTTATAACAAAATATATAATGCATGATTTGTGCATTTTCAAGATCAATTTCCCTATTGTCATTTACACAATAAAAGCCCCAACATAAAGACGCTCTTCCATGAAGTTTATAAAATTTTCTTTGAACATGTAGCTTTTTAAGGTTCATGTCTTCATTAATTCTTCACTTTTCATTTCTTCACTTTTGCTTACTTTAGTTTGCACACTAAAATTCTCTTCAAATTTGTCTTCCATAATTACATCATTCATGCATATTTTAATTGTTTCATCATTAAGGCTTATTCTATTTTCATCTTTAGAAGACTCATATGTTGACAATTTTCAAAAAAATATGCCCAAAGCTAATAGAAAAAACAAATATTCTATACCAAAGAACTCATTTTTTACAATGAGCAAATGAGAAACTACTTACAAACAAAGGAAAACATTTACAAACAAAGTGAATAAAGGTTTAAGAAATGGGGCTTAGGATTTAAAATTAGTATTGAAGTTTAGAAATGGGGTTCAACATTTTAAAAATTAATCAATAAATCACTTTTCTTTCTTCTCATCAGATGAAAAAAACAAGTATTAAAGGAAGGTAATCGTTTAATTAAAAATATTGTTTGATATTAAAATCTTGCAAACTAACCAGCTATATATATATTAGAAAGAAACACAGAAAGAAACCAGAACGAAAAATCCAAAATTTACAAAATAAAAGAAAATTAAAATTAAAATTAAAAAAAAATTAAAATGAAAAATTGAAGGGAGAGAAAACAATATGAAAAATTTTAAAAATGAACACAAGATGTCGAAAATTGAACACTTGCAACACAAACAAGAATCCAACACAAGAACAAGGGAAAATGGCTCAAGTTACTTTTTATTCACAACATTTAGGGTTTAGGAAGATGAGGCAGCAGTTGGAAAACGGTGGCCCCTTCAAAATCTAAACCTAAACCCTAATTTCAACCAATAACCTAAGGTACACAACATACTCAGGTCAACCCCTTCAGTCAGTGATACCCTGAGAGTTTCAGATAAGGATACCCATTTGATACCCAAGGGTATTTTTGATACCCACCCAACATTAGTTATAACTGGGCAGGAATGCACCCAATAAACCTGATGCCCATGGTCAAGAGATTTTGTGCCTTTTTGGAACTTTTTGTAGCTATTAAACACTCAGTTATCATGAGTGACTGGAGTTGAATACAGAATTGAAAGTCCAGATTACCATCACCAGATCAACTTGGCCTCACTTACAAGAGCAGAAGTAAAAAGTTCATGATCATTGAGTTGTGAATCACTCACTTCAAATTCAGCCTTCAAGTCCATGAACAAGATGGAACGAAAAATATTGTTTTGCATTGACAGTTTCAGTGAGCATGTGTGCAACCTTTTGCCTTGTGGGACTTTGATTGTCATTCATGTCACCAGCATTTATACCTAGATGTCGTTACATGTAGAGAGAAGAGGCATTGCTTTGTACTTGGAAGATTGCAAATCCTTTTGCAGAATTCAAAAACGCTGTCGTCAAAGTTTTTCAGACTATAATGTGAGCATGCTTTCAGGCTTTCAGGCTTTCAGTGCAAAATATTTCACAAACACATTCTCATCCCTTTGAAGTCATTTATTTTGTAATTGAGTTCATGAGAAAAATCATTGAATGTCATAGTTTAACATTCAAAATCTGCACCCTCAAGAAATCATCTCAGCATCATGGAATCCCAAAACAAGCCATGGATACTGACCTATAAAACTCTTGGAGATTGATGTCAGATAAACCTTTGGGTCTTGCATTTTGATGCAAATATAACCAATCTGCAGAACTCACAGGTTACTCTCAATAAAAAATCCAAGTTTTTCCAGTCATCATCAACATGCGGGCCTGAATTTGCCTGGATAGTGCATTCAGCGCAGGAATTCAAACTAATCTGCAAGTGTGGGTAGCTGTTTACAAAAGTTAACAAACCTTGCCTGAATTATTGACACACAACATGGATTGTTGGTAAAGCTTCTTCCCTGGCTGAGATGGTGCTGAGAGATGCATCTATTCCATGCAGGAATAGATGCACCCAACAAGCCTCCTTTTTGCTGATTTGCTATGATTTCAATTGGGGACCCTGAGTATTCACCATTCCCTGCAGCTTTTGACATTGCTGGTAGCCTGATTCGAACATCTCAGATGTGGGCACCCAAAGGAAAGAGAGCCCATGGAACAAAAACTTGCTCCTGTTGTTCCATTTTGTTGCATCATCAGAACCCTTAAGCTGGATGGACACCTTATTACCACAGGCATTCACAGGATCTTCCATCTGGATAACATTATTGTATTCAAGGACAGAGCTCAAAATGCAGCCTGAACAAACAAATGGGTGAGACATTATCACCAATGACAAAAGGGAAATGCTCCTGCTTTACTAGCCAGTCTGGTACCAAACTCTCCACTATTGATACATTTGATCTATGAATCATGCAGCCAAGTCGTCATATGTGCACACAATCCACAATAGTTACAAAAGCCGAGGATCGGGTCAGCCAAAATTATGAACAAGGGAGGAGGATGAATCAGCCAAAGCCTGATTAGCTATAACTACCAAGAATGAGAGGCATGTTGCATATCTCTCAAGAGAAGGGTATAGAGAAGCTCATTCCAAGTGTCAGGAACCCCAGGGAGGCACCAATGGCTGCAATCCATGGCACGGAAAGTGGAAAAGTTGAAAATATGTGCATCCCGTCGGTAAGCTGACAACCTTGTGATGTCAAGGAGTGTTGCTTTAACTTGCAATGATCCCCAGAGTTGCTCAAGAACTTGTGCTTGTGATGACAGCCGGATATGCGATTCATTGAAAATTGGAGCCGTCTGAATAGGACAGTAGGTTTTGTGCTTCTTGGGTTCCTCCCAGTCATTCAAATGTCCCCATGAATGGGGTTCATAATTGCGGAAAAAAACATGGGTTTTGTTTGTGTCAACGTACTGTTTGACCCAGTCTGCCCATGTTGCAACAGCAATTCGGTATGCTGACTCCATGTTCATGCCAAGGCGGAGAGATGAACCCACCTGAAAGTAGCGCCCACTGTCCCCAAACCACCTCTTGTCATTTCCACTACAGACTGTCAGCACACCTTCTTCAATTATCGGAAATTGGTAAGAGCAAAACACCCTCAGAATCTTTTCTTCTAAGACCAAATGTTGAGACCAAATTTAAATGAGAAATGCACAAGGTGAAGTGTGAAACGCACAATCGATAGGTCTTGGCGGCAGTCCACCAGTGACCAGAGTTGAAGACTAGGACATTTGCAGTCTGCCACTGAGAGCTGGCTGACTCCAAGGTATCCAGCTTCAGGGTGGCCTTGACCCTCTTAGGTGCATGCTTTGGAGGCTGCCCAATATGCACGAGCCATCGAGATCGGTAATACTCGATTGTCACATTGAACCCTGGGAACAAGACAGCAAGGTGTGGTGTTGTCTTTGTAATGGCTTTTCCATGAATCTCTTTCACTGACCATTTGTCATGGACTCCATTCATTAGCAGGCAAACAAGTGACTCCCACTGTGTTCGACCCATGGAGTCTCCCACAAAAGCCACTCGTTGGTCCCTTAACCTCATGAGCATACTCATTGCATCAAACCTGAATGTGTGAATCAAAAGACAGCAGGTAAATCCATGTTCTATGTTGTGACCAAAAAATGCAAATGATACACACATGCATGCACAGAAAAGAGACAGACAGACACAGACACAGACACAGACACAGAGTGTGTGTGTGTGTGTGAATGCAAAAGAGAAGAGAAGCTAACCTTGGAATATTGCAATCAAAGGGCTGCCATCGCCAGTTCCGGTATGTAAGATTCTGTCGTCCATTGTTGGGGCACTGAAATCCTCGCTCGATGAATGGGCACTCAGTGTACAGTGGATAAGACTCATCAAATACCCAGCTGCCATTGAAAAGGTTGCATTCCAAGGGCACAATGGAGGGTGTGATGAAGGAAGGAAGAAAAGTAGCCTCCAAGGCAGCAAGAGATGGCCCAAGGTAAATGATGTCAAGGATGAAGAGAGATGCAATGAAAAAGAGCGTGAAAATCGAAAGGATTATGGAGATTGGGCTGCAGATGAGGCTGGAGTGGCGGACTCCTCTGTGAGAACTCCATAGTGACAATGTTTGGAACATCGTCTCCTGTTGTTCTTCTTCGCCAGGATCCTCTTCCTCTTCTTCCTCCCCGCCATAGATGAGCCCATTTCTGTCCGCATCTGCAACCACCGCGCTTCCTCTCGCCCCGATGCACGTCTCCCAAACCCCGACCCGCAACAACCTACCATCCACAGCAAACCACTGGAGGGACCCCCACAAGGCCTCTAATTATTCTACCGGCCTACCTACCTACCTACCTACCCTGACAAGTTCAACAATTTCAGTGTCGAATAATAATAAATTTTTTTTAAAGATTTCATGTTGAAAATTTGAATATACCAAAGTTTTGTGAGAGATTCATTCTTTTCTTTCACACAATTTTTTTTTTCCAAGAGAAGAAAATTAAAATTTAAAAAAAAAAGTATTTTGAAAATTCCATGTCGAAAACTTGAATGTATCCCCAACTAATTCTAAGAGATTTTAAAATTTTTCCTTCATATTATTATTTTTCTTTGAGATTATTTTATTTTCCTTCATATAATTATTTTTCTTTGAGATTATTTTTATTTTCCTTCATATGATTTTTTTTGTCTTTGAGATTTAAAAATTTTCCTTTACATATAATTTCGTTTCTTTGAGATTTTTATAGAAATTTTCACTTTTTTTTGGAAATAATATAATTAATGTTGATGCTGCCATGGTTGGGGAGGGGGCATGGATTTTTTTTTTTTGGGGTTTTCTCACAATGTTCTCAATGATGTTCCACAAGTTACAAATGTGTTTGTTCCCCCACCTTATGATGTTCCCTAAGTTCCCAATGTGTTTCCATCCATACCGCACTTTTTATCCCATATGATTTGCTCAAAGTTCTCCCCTCCTATATAGGTGTGCCAAAGGTAGAGGCACTCCATCTTCACATTAAAAAAAAAATTATTTTGGGGGAGTTTCAGATTTTTTATTTTATTTTGTATTGACCAATCAAAATGGCTCATTCCACGCCCCAAATAAAAAAACTTGAGAATTACCCATTTAATTACCTAATGAAGATTTTTTTAAAAATAGGTACCCTAACTCTTATGACAAATAAGTTCCAGCCTTGTGGCCAAAATAAAGCAAGATTCTTAAATTTTTCTTCTAACCCATAGCCAAATTGGGCTAAATTTGGCTAGTGTATTTTCCTGGACCTTACAAGGCATAATTCTCTTATCAGCTTAAAGTAAGAGGTTTCTTATAAGAAAACAAGGAAATTTTACAAAACAAGGATAAATCTTCCCCCACACGACCCTTCTAAAACATGCTTCACACTAGGGGCTTGATTTATGAGTTCGAATTCATTCTTACAATTTGATTGGTCTAGAGCTCCAAATTGAAACCAAGTTGTTCACACTAGGGTTTTAATTTACAAGTCCCAACTATGAGTAGGAATCCTATGTGGCTATATAATTTTTTTGGCTTCATGGGTCGGACTTACTTAGGCAAGGAGTTGGGTAGAGCAAAACCCAACTCCAAAGACAAGTCCCAACCAATTTTAATTGCATATGTGTACAATTTCATAATTGCATTGTAATTGCATTATAGAGCTAATCATTCATCACAAAATTGCTTATGTGTACACTTTGGAAGAGTGTTGTGTTGGTCTGGAGAATTTGTTTTTTTCCCCTTACAAGTACTAGTGTGACCCGGGTGCCTTGCCACCCATGAATACGCTCCACCCCGGTTTTCCCATTTTTGAGGCCAATGAATGAAATTTACCTCACTTTTACAACCATTTCATGCAACATCCATCCATA
>Ga0116227_10007576_pt1 | contig 21072 bp, 14 predicted proteins | sample S1TSphgellanicum_FD_89693 | JGI IMG/M metagenome (GOLD analysis project Ga0116227, IMG submission 89693) | Host-associated microbial communities from peat moss isolated from Minnesota, USA - S1T2_Fb - Sphagnum magellanicum MG | ecosystem: Host-associated > Plants > Peat moss > Unclassified...
CGAGAAATCGACCGCGCGCTGCCCGGTGGCCGTCGAGATATGGCGCCCGTCATAGAGCGTTTCGTTGAAGTCGCCGCTGAAGCCGCGCACGGTCACGCCCGTCGCTTCGCCACGGTTGCCCGAAACCTGCACCGACACGCCCGGCAGGCGCTGGAGCGAAGCGGCCACGTTGGGATCGGGGAACTTGCCGATGTCCTCGGCGGAAATGGCGTCGACAACACCCGGCGCCGCGCGCTTGATATCCAGATTGCGCTGCAGCGATCCGCGAATGCCCGTCACGATGATCCCGGGCGCATCATCCGACGCCGGTGCCGCACTTGCGGTCGGCGCCTGCGTTGCATCCTGCGCTAAGGCAGGCGTACTGATGGCCGCGACCATGGCGCATGTCGCCCCCGAAACCATCAACCCCCAATTCAGTTGCCAGGCCATACCCTCTCCTCTTTTTTCTTGACGGAATTGCCCTCCGCCCAGGTCCACGCACGACGCACAACTCCCCACTGCAAAGCACACCCGAAGTTGCCTGCGTCGTTCTTGTTCAAATTTTCAAATCGTGATGTTCGGCGCCTGTAAAAAGCGCTTCCCGTCCCCTGATCGCACCTGCTTCGGCACCTTATGAAGGGTGGGATAGACCATAACGGTAGCGCTATCAATAGCTATTTGTTGGGGTAGTTTCACGCTTTCGGACCTGTCACCCGGAAGCCTCAATCTTGTGATTTCGATCGCACGCGCAGGGCCAAAACAAGCAGGCAAGAAAAACCGGATTGGACAAATAACGCTTATTTTCTCTTGATTTATCCTATGCTGTCCGGGCCTTTGAAATTCGGCATCCCGATGGGACAGGCGTTGGCAAAGCTCAGCCGAAACGCTCACCCGGGCACCTTGGGATGGGCTAAAATCTCCACTCACCACACACAGAAAGATTTGCAGCATTTCGCGCAGCATCCCCGCGAAAGATTCGATGCCCCGACTCAATTCGAGGATGGGCTCGCGCATCAGGCGCGGCCGGCTGACGAAGCAGCGCTGGATCGCTGCCAAGCCATGCGCTACTCTGGACAGGCCGCGGAGGTAGCGCTATCGAATGAACCACAAACACACTCGGGAGTCTGGCCTGTATCGGCCAAACCGGAGGCAAAACAAGCCATCCCGAGCGCAACAGACCTGTCACATGCAAAGGGAGGGGACATGGGGATCGAGAGCCTGGAACTGCTTAACAGTGAGCGCCACCGCGATGTGTCGATGCATGTCACCATCACAGATCATCCGCATTGCGTTCAGGTCGTTATGGGCGAATTCAGCCTTGCAGCGACATCCTGCCCGCTGTTTTTCGTGAAAGACCCAGAGACCGGACGGTTCAATGTGGTGGCACTCTTCGGCTTCAGGCCGGGCGAACTGCTGGTCGATGGCGCAGACAAGGGCAAAGCCCTGTTCGTGCCGCTGGAATTGGCACGGCAAGGCTTCTTTATCGACGGCGACACCATCGCCATCGACCTTGGCAATCCCCGCTTCGGCGAAGGTGCCAAAGCGCCCCTCTTCGACACATCGGGCGAGCCCACCGACGAAACCCGCCTGATCCAGCGCATCATCGGCACGCTGGTACAGGGCCGAGAGGCCACGCGGACCTTTATCGAAGAGATGGTGCGCCTGCGTCTGGTCGAACCCATCGATATCAGCCTGCGTTTCGACGATGGCGAATCCCTGACGCTGGAAGGGCTGTACACGATCAGCCTCGACGCGCTGCAGGATCTGGATGACGCCACCGCACTCACCCTGTTCCGCAATGGCCATCTGGCGGCAGCGCTGTGCATTCAGGGCTCGCAGCGTCAGGTGATGGCTCTGGCCAAAAGGCGCAACGACCGGATCGGTATGGCCTGAGGACGACCATCCGTGGCGAACACCACCCCGCCTGCCGTCATCGAAATCGATGCTGCGGACCGCGATCCGTCGAGCTGGCTCGACACGCTGACGGCAGGCGGACAACCGGTGATCCTGCGCGGACTGGCGACGGATTGGCCCCTCTGCCACGCCGCGCGCCAATCGCCCGAAGCGCTTTGCGCCATGCTGACGGGTTTCGCGAGCACGCAGATGGCGGAGGTGTTTCTCGCCGATCAGGCCATTGCCGGGCGCTATTTCTATGGGAAGAGGCTGGAGGGGTTCAACTTCACCCGCAGCCCCACCACGGTTGCGGGCGCGCTCGACACGATCCTTCAGCGCATGCGCGATCCTGCGTTGGGCTCGGCCTATCTGGGCTCTTTGCCGACACCGGCCTATCTGCCCGGCCTTGCCGATGCCAATCCGCTGCCGGGCATGGCCAAGGGGGTCCAGCCAAGGATCTGGATCGGCACCGCCTCGCATATTGCCGCCCATTACGATGCGGTGGACAATCTGGCCTGCGTGGTGGCCGGGCATCGGCGTTTCACCCTCTATCCGCCGCAAGCGATCGGTGACCTCTATGTCGGGCCCATCGACCATACGCTGGCCGGGCAGCCCGTCAGCATGGCCGCCGAGGATGCGGATCATCCCGAACGCTATCCCAACTTTCCGCGCGCGCAGGAGCAAGCGCTGATTGCCGATCTCGAGCCCGGGGACGCGCTTTATCTGCCCAAATTGTGGTGGCATCAGGTCGATGCCGATGCGCCCTTCAACGTGCTGGTCAATTACTGGTGGGATGCCCATGCCACCGGGCCGGATGCACCGATGCTTTCGATGCTGCTGGCCATGATCACCATCGCCGAACGCCCCCAGGCCGAGCGCGACGCCTTCCGCGCCTTTTTCGAACATTATGTGTTTCGCGGGCAAGGCCATCCTTTGGCGCATCTGCCCGAGGACCAGCGCGGCGTTCTCGCCGGGATCGACCGCGCCGCTTATGGCCGCATCCGCGCCACCATCATGCGCGAAATGCGTGATGCCTGAACACCGTGCCGCCGCCCGGGCCTCGGGCGGCGGCACGGTTCGGCTCAATCCACCCGCACGACCATCACAGATTTGCCAGGCACCTCGATCACCAGCCCGCCCGCACCGGCCTGCATCTTGACGGCGCGCGGCGCCACCTGATCGGGCGCGGCGAATGTGTTGACGGCATCGACCTTCGCCGCCGTCAAAACCTGACCGCTTGCGGAGCGTCCATGGTCCAGCGCAACCCGAACCGGCGCATTCGGATCGATGTTGATCAAAGACAGCCACAGATGCCCCTCGCCATCCCGCGCGGCCACCGCATCGAGGCGCGGCATGCTGTCCTTGCCATGCTCGTAACGGCCCGCATCGAAGCTGACCGGCACCAGCTTCGCATTCTGGAAAGGCACATACATGCGATAGACATGATAGGTGGGCGTCAGCACCATGCGCGGCCCATCGGTCAAGATCATGGCCTGCAGCACATTGATCATCTGGGCGATGTTGGCATTCTTCACGCGGTCGGCATGGCGCGCGAAAATGTTGAGGTTGACCGCCGCCAGAATGGCATCGCGCAAACTGTTCTGCTGCGCCAGAAAGCCCGGATGCGATCCCGGTGTGGGGGCCAGCCAGGCGCCCCACTCATCCACGGAGAGAAACACCTTCTTGCCCGGATCATATTTGTCCATGATCGCTGTCTGCTGGACGATGAGCTTGTCCATGTTGAAGGCTTCACGGATGGTGGCGGCGTAATCGTCCTCGCCAAAGCCCGTCGCGGGGAAATGCGGCGGCCAGCCGCCCACCACATAATTGTGCAGCGACACGCCCTCGATGTCCCAGCTGTAGACCTTGTCGGCCCAGGCCTTCATCACCTGCTCGGTGTAATCGCTCTTGCCCGAATCCCAGCCCACCGCGACGCGCTTCATCTGCCCCGCATCATGCTGCGCCGGGTTGAAGTTGTGCACGTAATGGGCGAAGCGCTTCATCTCCTCGACATAATGGTCAGGCGACATCGCGCCGCCGCAGCCCCAATTCTCATTGCCCAGCCCCAGCAGCGGAACCTTGTAAGGCTGGGGATGACCATTGGCGGCGCGCTCCTTGGCCAATGTCGTGTCGGTGGGGGCGGTCATATACTCCAGCCAGTCGGCCGCTTCCTCGGGGCTGCCCGAACCGACATTGACCGAGACATAGGCATCCGCGCCGATCTGATCGGCAAAATCCATGAATTCATCGGTGCCGAAGGTGTTGGCCTCTGGCACGCCGCCCCAATTGCTGTTGACGTGAACCTTGCGCGCATGGGCTGGGCCGACACCATCGCGCCAATGATATTCGTCGGCAAAGCAGCCGCCCGGCCACCGCACAGTGGGCACCGTGATCGCCTTGAGCGCCGCCACCACGTCGGAGCGGATGCCGCGCACATTGGGGATGGCGGACTCCTTGCCCACCCAGACGCCGCCATAGATCCCCTGCCCCAGATGTTCGGCAAACTGGCCAAAGATATTGCGGTCGATGGTCTGTGCGGGTGCGGGATCGGTCGCGATATGCATCTGGACGCGCGCCGCATCGGCAAGCGCCGGGGCGCTCTGCGCAACCAGAGCCAAAGCGCCGATGCCGCACAAGGCCGATGTCAGTCGCAGGGATTTCAAGCTCTTCATGGTCAGCCTCTCTATCAGTGGATGCATAGGCAAGCGTGGAGGCGTGAAAGATACCCACCATCATGGCCCTCGGCGTTTCGCACCGAAGGGCACCATGGCCTCCCCCTCAAATCATGCCGGATGGTCACACTATCCGATCTGTTAGCGCTATCTTGTAACTTGTCGGACTATTTGCGCAAGCGACTTTTCGACAAGCCTCTTGCGATCGACGGGCATCTCGTTGCAAGAAACGGCGCTTATTCGCCGGCAAACGACTGGCAAGCCCGGAGCTCAGACACTCGGATCATGGCAGACAAGAAAAACAACCGTCGCCAATCGGGCCGCCCGACCATCAGCGATGTCGCGCAACTGGCGCAATGCTCCCCCATGACGGTCAGCCGGGTGGTCAACGGCGTTCCCGGCGTGCGCCCCAAAGCGCGCGAGGCGGTGGAAGCAGCCATCGCGCAACTCAACTACGCCCCCAACAAGGCCGCCCAGAGTCTGGCGGGTGCGGTCCAGATCCGCATCGCCCTGCTTTATACCAACCCGTCCGATGCCTATCTGACCGAGCTGCTGCTCGGCTGCCTCGACAAGGCCAGCCAGATGGATGCCCATCTCGTCGTCGAGCGTTGCAGCTTCGATGGCAATGAAGAGGCCGTCATCGATGCCCTGATCGCCTCGGGGATCGACGGTTTCCTGCTCCCGCCCCCGCTCTGCGACGATGCCGCGCTGCTGGATGTGATGCGGCGCTTGCGCACGCATAGCGTGCTGATCGGCCCGGGCCGGGCGGAAGCGCATCTGGGCGCCGTGATGATCGACGATTATCAGGCCGCCTACGATATGACCCAATACATCATCAAGCTGGGGCACAAGCGCATCGGCTTCGTGATCGGCGATGCCAGGCAATCGGCCAGCAGCCTGCGCCATTCCGGCTTTCGCGACGCGATGGCCGCAGCGGGTCTGCAGATCGATCCCCGTCTCGTGCGCGATGGCCTCTTCACCTATCGCTCGGGATTTACCGCGGCGACCGAAATGCTAGAGGCCCCTCACCCGCCCACCGCGATCTTCGCCTCGAATGACGACATGGCCGCAGGTTGCGTTGCCGCCGCGCATCGCAAGCATCTTGAGGTCCCCGGGGACCTGACGGTCTGCGGCTTCGATGACACGGCCACCGCAACCAAGGTCTGGCCCGAACTGACCACCATCCGCCAGCCCATTCATGACATGGCGCAGCATGCGGTGGACCTGCTGGCCCGAAGCATCCGCGCCGACCGCACGGGCACATCGCAGGATTCCAGAATTGTCGTGCTGGACTATTCCTTTGTGCAACGCGGTTCGGATGCGGCGGCACCTGTCAAACGGGCCTGACAGGCCGCCCTATTGCGAATGGGTGTAAGGCCCGACAATCGTCCCGACGAAGCCTCCGGCCTTCTGCGTGCTCAGCAAAGCCGCATCGACCGTGGCGCCAAGTTTCACGGTCCGCCCGCCTGTCGCATAGCGAAAGCCCAGCTGCGCGCCTTCAGAAAGGAAAGTCAGCCTCACCGGCCCGGTGGGCAGCGGCGCCGATGCGACCAGCGTTTCGCCATGCCCCGCCTCACGCGTGAACAGGGCGATCTTGCGCTTGCCCTCCACCCTGGTCACGCCGAAGAACACATAATCCTCGTCATTCTGCAAAGCGACCAGCCCTGCGCGATCGCCATCCTTGCGCGGGGCAAAGGAGACGGTGACCGAGACTGTGGCATTCTGATGCTGCTGACGCCGGGCGATCAGTGCCGGAACGCCGTTTTTGTCGCCCAGCGGGGCCCCGGATGACAGCAGCAGAGCCCCCTTTTCCAGCCGGTAAAGGGGTTTTGAAGGATTACGCAGCCCGACCCAGGCTTTCGACAGATGCGTACCCCTGAAATCGTCAATGTAAGCGAAATCACCCCCCAACGGCAGCGATGGTTTCGCGCCGGCAGGCAGATCGGGACGCGGGGCCACCAGCGGGATGGTTTTGCCATGGCCGAGAATCGTGGGCCAATCGCCCTTCCATGTCACCGGCAGCAGGAAGGTTTCGCGACCAATGTTGTAAAGGCCCGGACTGTAGGGCCGCGTCGCCAGAAACACCGACCACCAATCGCCCTTTTGCGTCTGCACCATCATCGCATGACCCGAAGAGGTCACCGGATGGGGCCGCGCCGGGTCAAGGTCGCGCTGCGTCAGGATGGGGTTGCCCGCAAAGGGCTGGAAGGGGCCGATGGGAGCAGAAGCGCGGAAGACCACCTCCGAATGGTTCTCGGCAGTGCCGCCCTCGGCCGCATAGAGGTAGTAGAAAGCGCCGCGCCGGAGCATATGCGGCCCCTCGATCCAGATCGGCTTTGTGCTGATGTCCACACCGCCATTGATGATCTGGGTGCGCGGGCCTGTCATCTTCAGCGCCTTGGGGTCGAATTCCTGAAGCCAGATGGCGCGATGCCCCTCATAGAGGGGCGCTTCCCTAGGCACATCATTGTGGACGATATAGGCCTTGTCACCATCCCAGAAGATTGACGGATCGATGCCATCGAAACCCAGCCAGACCGGATCGGACCAAGGCCCGGCAGGATTATGCGCCGTGATGACGAAATTGCCGCCACACCCCACGCAGGTGTTGACGATGTAGAACAGGCCATCGTGATAGGAAATATCCGGCGCGAAAACACCTTCCGAAACCTTCCGACCGACCATGTTCAACTGTGACGGACGGTCGATGGCATTGCCGATCTGCACCCAGTCGACCAGATTGGTGGAATGGAAGACCGGAATGCCCGGGAAATGGGCGAAAGAAGAATTGATCAAATAATAATCCACGCCCACCCTGACGATCGAGGGATCGGGGTGATAACCGGCAAGGATCGGATTCACATAGCTGCCCGGCCCGGCGCGCGATCCCTCGGGAGCATGGCCGTCATAGGTGAAATGGGTGAAGCGTGCAGGCTCGCTCTGCGCCACGGCCGCCGATGACATCAGCGCCATCAGGACGAAAGACTTTTTGAGCGCCACCCGCAGAGACATCACCATTCCCCCATCCTTGCACCGCTCCGCGTCGGCCTTGTGGGCCAAGGCGTAAAGGATCGAGATAGCGCTATCAAGCGCTTTTCACACCGCGCCGACATCATGGAAAACCGCCTCAATTTTCCACCTTCACGCTGCCGGTGATGGTAAAGCGCGCCTGCGCCACCGGTGCCTGCGTATCCGGCTGGCCACCGCCCACGCTCACCGTATAGGCGCCCGGCGCCACCACCCGCTGACCCGCCTCGGTCACGCTCGACAGGTCGCGCGGGTCGAGGTCGAAATGCACCTTGCGGCTCTCGCCCGGCGCCAGATGCAAGCGGGTAAAGCCGCGCAACGCCCTGATCGGCATGCCCGGCGCCTGCGGGAAGCCAAGGTAAAGCTGCACCACCTCATCGCCTGCAACCTTGCCCGCATTGCGAAGCTGCGCCGTGACCCCCAGCGTGGCACCGGCCTCCAGCGTGGCGGCGGTCAGCACCGGCGGCGCATAGGCAAACTGCGTGTAGCTCAACCCATGCCCGAAGGGATACAAAGGCTTGCCGGTGAAATAGCGATAGGTCCGCCCTTTCATCGCATAATCCTCGAAAGGCGGAAGCTGGTCGACACCGGTGTAAACCGTGACCGGCAGACGCCCCGAAGGATTGCTGACGCCCGACAGCGTCTGCCCGATGGCGCTGCCGCCCTGCTCACCCGGATACCATGCATCGACGATGGCATTGGCATAGGTGGCAGCCCAGTTGACCGAAAGCGCCGAGCCATTCATCAGCACCAGCACCATCGGCTTGCCCGTCGCCTGCACGGCCTTCAGCAGATTTTCCTCCTCCTCGGGCATGTCCAGACTGGTGCGGTCGCCGCCCTTGAAGCCGGGCAAATTGACGGTCATCTCCTCACCCTCCAGCGCCGAGCTGATGCCCGCGACCGCCACCACCAGATCGGCCTGCCGCGCCGCCTCCACCGCGCGGTTGAGCGGGTCGGTCACCACCGGGTTCCACACCAGACGGATCACCGGCCCCTTGCCCGGCGTCTGCTCGATGCGCAGCGCATAGCGATGGCCCTTCTCGACATGCAGCGTCTTCATCTGCGGGTTGCGCTGCCGGTCGCCATTGGTGACGGCCAGCACATCATCGACCCACAGTTTCGCATTGGATCCGCTCAGGCCGAGGTCATAATCGCCGGTCTCCGGCGCGGTGACGAAACCGGTCCAGCGCGCGGACATCTGCGGCGTGTCGATCACCGGCACCATATCGCGGTCGAAATTGACGGTGCGGTCCACGCGAGTGACATCGGGCGTGCCCGCAAAGCCGGGGTTGCGCCAGAATTCGGCCTTCAGCCCCTCGGCGCCATCGGCGGTGCTCAGTGCGCTGGAGGGGATGGTGGAGGCCGAACGCAGGAAATTGCTGCCCGGCTGAAAGATGATCTTCGCCCCCGGAAAGGCCGCGCGAATGCCGTCGAGCGCGGTGACCGGATGGATGGGCTGGCCGTTGTAATTGCCCAGCAGCACATCGACCTGATCCGCCAACGGGCCGACGACTGCGATGGTTTTGACCGCAGGCTTCACCGGCAGCACACCATCGTTTTTCAGCAGCACCATCGACTCATTGGCGATCTTCAGCGCCAGCGCGCGATGCTCGGGCGAATTGAGCGCGCTGTCGGGCACATGGGCATAGGGCACATGATCGGCAGGGTCGAACATGCCCAGCCGGATGCGCGCCACAAACAGCCGCCGCAGCGATGTCTTGACCACCGCATCGCTCACCAGCCCCTGCTTCATCGCATCGAGATAGAGCGTGTAGTCGGGCGCGGCATCGGGCGGGCGGTTGTACTGCGTGCAGTCATTGTCCACCCCATGCTGCAGCGAGACGGCGGCGGCCTGCGCCATGGTCTGCGTCGCGTGATGGCCGCGCTGAATGTCGGCGATGGCATCGCAATCCGAGACGACATAGCCGGTAAAGCCCCAACCCTTGCGCAATGTGTCGGTCAGCAGGAAATCGCTGGAGCAGGCCGGCTGCCCGTTGACCCGGTTGTAGGCGCACATCACCGAGGCGACCTTGCCGCCCTTCACCAGCTCGCGGAAGGCCGGGAGATAGGTGTCCTCGGCGTCATGCAGGCTAACCGGCACGTCGACCTCATGGCGGGTGGGCTCAGGGCCGCTGTGCACGGCATAATGCTTGGCCGTGGCGATCACCCGGTAATAGCGCGGATCGTCGCCCTGCATGCCCTGCACAAAGGCACTGCCGATCTTGCCGGTGAGATAGGGGTCCTCGCCATAGGTTTCCTGCCCCCGGCCCCAGCGCGGATCGCGAAAGATGTTGATGTTGGGCGACCAGAAATCGAGGCCCTGGTAGATATGCGGCGCGCTGCCATCGCGCGTTGCCATCGCATATTTGACCCGCGCCTCGGTGCCGATCGCCACGCCCATCTGGCGGATGGCGTCGGGGTCGAAGGTGGCGCCCAGCCCAACGGGCTCGGGAAAGACCGTCGCATAGCCGTTGCGCGCCACGCCATGCAGCGCCTCGTTCCACCAATTGTATGCGGGCACGCCAAGCCGGGGGATGGCGCGCGACTGGTTGGTAAGCTGCGACGCTTTTTCTTCAGGGGTCATCCGCCCGATCAGATCATCGGCGCGCTGTTCGGGCGTCAGGCTGGTGTCGAGGTAGGCCGGTTTTGCCACTTGCGCATGGGCGCTGGCTCCACAGGCAAGAAGCGAGGCCGTGGCCAGAAGGAGCCCACTCGAAATCGCATGACGCATGGTGACGATCCCCGTTTGATGATGTTTGAATCACTCTCGCCGCGTCATGCCGGGGACGGGAAGCACAGCCCATGCCGCCGCCTGCCGCAGGATAACGCGTCAGAACGACTGCCCAGCCGCCAGACGGCGGTGACCTGCATGGAAGGCATCCTTGTCCCGGGCATGCGTCCGTTTTATCCGGCACTGATGGCCGGTCGGTCGTATTTATAGCGCTACCATTTCCCGGTGCAAGCGCGTTTGCAGCGCCCGGCGTCGTGTTTTTTTCGCCCGCCCTCAAAAAGCGTCGAGCGTGCCATGGGCAGCCATATTGGCGCGGGTTAGATCAAGCTGACGCGCGCCCAGCAAAGGCGCAACCATCGGGCTATCATCGAAGCGCATCAGTTGGGGCATGCGCCCCGCGCCCAGCGCAGGCCATACCGGCCGACTGCCACCGGCCGGGCCCCGGTTGGGGTCACCCGTGGCGATAAAATCGAGCCAATAGGCCGACACCGTCGCCGACAGCGCTCGATCCGCTGCGGTAAAAGCCCGTTCCGGCGCGGCGCCGAACGTCTGGAATGCATAGGGAATTTCCGAGGAGTGGAAGGCGCCCCAGGCGTCCGCCCCCGCACCCGGCATCACATGGGCGAAGAGATAGCCATAGGCCGGAGCCCCGCCCAGCCGCGCGTTCCACGCATAAAGCCCCGCCATGGCGCGATCACGACGGATCTGACGGTTGGCCTCCGCGCGTTCGCGGTCGGTGGCAGCAGGGTACAGCGGCGCAAAGGCCTCCGCATCCGGCCCGAAGCTCACCTTGAGCAGCGCATCGAGCTTGACCGCATCGGGCGATCCATACTCCGCGGGCCCTTGCGCGCTGCCCTCATCGGCGACGAAACCGGCCAGTATCGGCACGGCGCTGGCCGGTTTCCATGCTCCCGCAGGCAGGAGCACACCATCGGCCACCGGGCCGAAGCGCAGAGCATTGGCCCCTTGCCCGGGCTGGAGCGCTTCGGGCGGCATGGCGCGCAGCGCCGCCAGCGAGGTGGCCCCCTTCTCGCGCTGGAAGGCCAGCCCGGCCTGCTCTGCTGTATCCAGCACGGGCAGCGCGCGTGGCAGGCCGCTTTCCGCGATGGCACGCTGAAACAGCCCCCGCGCCAGCGGCGAGGCCACCAGTTCCTGCACCGCCATGGCGCCCGCCGATTGCCCGGCGATCGTCACCCGTGACGGATCGCCGCCAAAGGCGCTTATGTTGCTCTTCACCCATTGCAGGGCGGCCACCATATCGAGCAGGCCGAAATTGGTGCCCTGCCCGGCCCCCGCTTCGCGCGTCAGCTCCGGATGAGCGAGAAAGCCGAAGACCCCCACGCGGTAGTTGATGGAAACCACCACGATCCCCTGACGCGCAAACGCCGTGCCGTCATAAATGGGGATCGATCCCGAACCGGAGTTGAAACCGCCGCCGTGAATCCACACCAGAACGGGCCTTGCGCCGGTTTGAGCATGGGCTGCCGTCCAGACATTGAGGAACAGGCAATCCTCGCTGATGTCGCCGGGGATGACATACTCATGCGTCCATGGGCCAAAGCCCTTGGGCGAGACCGATTGCCAGCAATTGTGCCCGAACGCCTTGGCCGGGCGCACGCCGGGCCATGCCGCCGCAGGCTGAGGCACGCGCCAGCGATTGGCCCCCACCGGAGGCGCCGCAAAGGGCATGCCGCGATAGACCGCAACGCCGTCGCCAAGCTCGCCCTCGACCACGCCCTGTTGCGTGGTGACGCGCGGCGCGAGAGGGGCGGCCTGCGCCGTGGCACCCCACAAAGCCAGCGATGCCATCAGTCCGGCACCCATGCTGCGCAAGCGGCCCATCATCGTTCTCCTGCTTTTTGCTCGATGGATAAGCGCATCTCCCGGCAAGAGATTGCGCGGATGCTCTCAAGGCGCCACAAGAGCGTCCATGGTGCCAGAAGGCGCCGAATGGGAGAGCGAGAATGCGCAAGACAGCGCCGTGGTTGCTGGTAACCCTGTTGGCCACCGCCGCAGCCCCGCCCGATACGCGACAGACCGTCGATATCGCTCCGCCCTATCACGATGCGCCGGAGATGACGGCCCAGCCTGCCACGCCCAAGGGTACGCTGCACAGCTTTGTCATGCTCTCCTCCGAAAGCCGGATTTACCCCGGCATCCGCCAGTTGGACAGCGACGCCACCCGCCGCCGCGACGCTTGGGGCAACCGCATCGCCGCCCCCGCCGAGCAGCAAGCGGCACCGGCACCCTGGCGGCGCGAGGTCTTCGTCTATGTACCCGCCAACTATCGTCCGGGCAGCGCCGCGCCGCTGCTGGTGGTGCAGGACGGGCGCGATTATGCCGCGCGGGTCGCCGCCGCACTCGACACGCTGATCGCCGCGCATCGCGTTCCCGCCATGATCGCGGTGATGATCCAGTCGGGCGGCGGCGACGCGCAAGGATCTCAGCGCGGGCTGGAGTATGACACCATGTCGGGCCGCTATGCCGAATTCGTCGAGCATGAGGTGCTGCCGCGCGCCGCCGCGCTCTATGGCCTGCGCTTCACCACCAATCCCGACGGGCGCGCGACGATGGGCGGCTCCTCTGGCGCGGCAGCGGCGCTGTCGATGGCGTGGTATCATCCCGAATGGTATCACAAGGTGCTCAGCTATTCGGGCACCTTCGTCAATCAGGCCTCGCCCGTCGATCCGGCCACGCCGCGCGGCGCGTGGGAGTATCATGCCAGCCTGATCCCCAACGCGCCCGCCAAACCGATCCGCATCTGGATGGAGGTGGGCGAGCACGACCTCCACTGGCAAGACCCCGAGCAGAGCTGGCACAATTGGCCTTTGGCCAATGACCGCATGGCCGCCGCGCTGGCCGCGAAGCATTACGATATTCGCTATGTGCGCGCGGCGGGCGCCGGGCATGTCGACGCCAATGTGGTCGCCCAGACACTGCCCGGGGCGCTGGAGTGGCTGTGGCGCGACTATCCGCGCTGAGCCACCCCGGCGGCCTTCAGATCGCATAAGGCGCGCGCTGCGGGCGGCTGAGCATCGCATTAGCCTCATCGTCGCCGATAAAGCGCTCGGCCACCGGGTCCCAGTGCAGGCGGCGGCCGGTTTTCATGGCGGTCCAGTGCAGCAGGCAGGTCGAGCAGGCGCGGTGGCCGATTTCGGCAGGCGCGGCATTGGGCGCGCGGCTGCGGATCGAATCCAGCCAGTTGCGGTGATGCTCAGGGCTTTGCATCAGGCGCACCTCATGCGGCCCGATCACGCTGGTCAGGATTTTGGGATCGCTGGCGACCAGCGCCTTGCCCGCCCCGCTTGCCGGGTCCGAGGCGGTGACGCCATCGCTGCGGGCCACGAAGATCCAGCCCTTGTCGCCGATAAAGCGCACGCCATTGGGCAAAGCGCCCGAGATCGTCATCTGCACGCCATTGGCATAGAGCCCATGCGTCTCAAAGGCGCCATGCACATCCCACAGCCCGCTTTTGGGGAAGTCGGCATGGCCCCACACCTCGATGGGGCCGGTCAGTTCGGTGTCCATGCCCCAATGGGCGGTGTCGACATGATGCGCGCCCCAGCCAGTGATCATCCCCGCGCCGAACTGCTCGCAACGCAGCCAGCCCGGGCGGTCCTCCAGCGATGCCTGCGGGTGGACGCGGATCTCGGTGTAATAGGCCTCCGGCGTGGAGCCCAGCCAGGCGTCGTAATTGAGGTTGGCGGGCACCGGCATGGGCGGTGCCGCCGGACCGGACGGATCGCCCGGCAGGCCCACCTCCACGCGGGTCAGCTTGCCGATGCGGCCATTGCGCACCAGCTCGCAGGCGCGGTGGAATTGCGGCCACGGGTCCATGCCGCGCTGCTGTGAGCCGATCTGCACGATGCGGTCCGACGCCTTGGCGACATCGGCCATCTTGCGCCCCTCGGCAATGGTGAGCGAGGCAGGCTTTTGCAGATAGACATCCTTGCCTGCGCGGATCGCGTGGATGGCGAGGCGCGCATGCTGATGGTCCGGCGTGGAGATCAGCACCGCATCGATGTCGGCATTGGCCAGCAGGGCGTGATGGTCGTCATAGATGCGCGTGCCGGAATAGGGCTTGCCGTCGCGCGCGGCATAGGCCTCGTCCACCAGTTTTTGCCCCGCCGCCAGCCGGTGCGTGTCGAGATCGCAAACCGCGACGATATGGGCGTCCGGGTGCTTGAGCACCTCCTTCATGTCATGAACCCGGCTGATGCGGCCCACGCCGATGGCGCCGATGTTGATACGCTTGCTGGGCGCGGTGGCTCCCAGCACGCTGGCCGGGATGATGACGGGAAATCCGGCGGCGGCGGCAGTCTTGAGCGCGGTGCGGCGGGTGATGCCGGCGTTCATAGAGGTCGCTTTCATCGGGAACACTCCTGCTTCAGGCCTGAACGGGGCGGGTGGCGTTCTTCTGTGCCAACAGCACCAGTTCGGCGGCCAGCAGCGCGCCCTCCTGATCCTGCGCCACGCTGGTCCGCTCGACGATATCGGCGACGAATTGCGGGCCGAAGGGCAGCGGCACCTTGCTGCAATCCATATGACGCACGCCCTTGCCATCGGCGATGAACAAATGGTCGCCGCCCGGGCGGCCCATGATGTCGATGTATTTGCGCAGCTCGATATAGCCCTGCGTGCCCAGGATGAAGAGCCGCCCGTCGCCCCAGGTCGGCAAGCCGTCGGGGGTGAACCAGTCGACGCGGATATAGCCGCTGCCGCCATCGCCGCTGACCATCATGTCGCCGAAATCCTCGAAGGCGGGATGGTCGGCATGCGCCAGATTGCCGGTCTGAGAGGCCACCACATGGGCGCGCGTGGTGCCGGTGTAATAGACGAACTGATCGGCCTGATGGCTACCAATGTCGGTCAGGATGCCGCCATAGCGCGCCTTGTCCCAGAACCAGTCCGGGCGGGTGGGCGCGCTGATGCGGTGCGGGGCGAGGTTGACCGTCTGCACCACCTTGCCGATGGCGCCCTGCTTCACCAGCTCGCCCGCCATGACGGCGGCGCGCACCTCCAGCCGCTCAGAATAGAGGATGGCGAATTTGCGCCCGGTTTCCTTGATGGCGGCGCGCACCTGCGCCAGTTGATCGAGCGTGGTGATCGCGGGCTTGTCGCCCAGAAAATCCTTGCCCGCCCGCATCACGCGGATGCCCAGCGGCGCGCGCAGGTCGGGAATGGGCGCGCCCGCCACCAGCTTGATCGCCTTGTCTTCCAGAATCTCGGCCTCGCCGCGGGCCAGCTTCACCGCGCCATAGCGCCTGCGGAAGGTGGCGATCTGCGAAGGGTCCGTCGCGTAAAAGGCAGACAGTATCCCGCCGCCCCGGATCACCGCATCGGTGATGGCATAGATATGCGCATGGTCCAGCCCGATCACCGCAAAGGGGATGCGATAGCGGGCGGTGGGGTCGGGCATGGCGGGGGCAGCCACCTGCGAGACGGCATTGCCCTGCGCCATCGACTGGGCGAAAGCCTCGCCGGCCAGACCTGCGGCAAGACCAGCCCCGAGCAGGGCGCGGCGATCGATGGCATTCATCGCAAATCTCCCAATATCAGTGCTTTGGGGTGGTGGCGCTCTTCCAGTTGATCACGTGATATTGCGCGGGCTCCTGGCCGATGTTGCGCAGCGCATGTTCGGAATTGGAGGCGTTGAAGATGATCGAGCCGGGCCCCAGCCGCTTCCACTGGCCATCCGACAGGGTTTCGACCGTGCCGCGATCGATGATCACCAGCTCCTCATTGGGATGATGATGCGGCGGATGCGAGGCGACGCCCGGATTGAGTGTGGTGACATGCATCTCCAGCTCATCCAGCGTGGCGGTGGGCTGCTGCACGATCGAGCGCACCTCGCCGGTTTCGGTCTTGGTAACCTTCATGGCGTTCCAGTCGAACACCGCTGGTCCCAGCACCGCCGGGCGGCCCTGCGCCATGGCCATGGCTGCACAACACACCATCGCGGTCGTCGCGACGAGCAACGCATCTCTGGCTTTCAGCCGCATCCTGTGTCTCCCGCGCCCGGGCCCCGTTTTGGGTGACTCCGTTGTGGTAGCGCTCTCACGACGAGGTGTAGTTTTAATGACAGGGGTTCGTCAATCACCATCGATGCCGTCTCTGCGCCATGGCTTGCACTCCACTTCCCCGCCGGGATAAACAGGCGCAGGAAATGGTGAGGCACGATGTCAGAAAAAAAATCCAATCGTCGGCACTCCGGGCGTCCGACGGTCAGCGACGTCGCCCGTTTTGCCCAATGCTCCCCCATGACGGTCAGCCGCGTCATCAACGGCCACCCCAGCGTGCGTGCCGAAGCGCGCGAGGCCGTCGAAGCCGCGATCAAGGCGCTCAATTACGCCCCCAACCGCGCGGCGCGCAGCCTTGCGGGCGCGGGGCAGATCCGCATCGCCCTGCTCTACACCAACCCCTCCGCCGCCTATCTGAGCGCGCTGCTGCTGGGCTGCCTCGACGAGGCCAGCCGCGCCGATGTCCACCTGGTGGTCGAGCGCTGCGCCTTTGGCGAGGATGAGGAAAAGGCCGTCAAGCGACAGATGGCAGGCGGCATCGACGGCTTTCTGCTGCCCCCGCCCCTATGCGACGAAACATCGCTGCTCGACCTGCTGCACGGGCTGAAAGCCCCCGCCGTGCAGATCGGCCCCGGCGAGGCCAACCCACATCACGATGCCGTGATGATCGACGACTATCAGGCCGCTTATGACATGACCCGCCATATCATAGCGCTGGGCCATCGCCGCATCGGCTTCGTCATCGGCAATCCGCACCAATCCGCCAGCGCCCTGCGCCTGTCCGGCTTTCGCGATGCCATGGCGGCGGGGCAGCTTGCGGTGGACGAAGCGCTGGTTCGACAGGGCGACTTCACCTATCGCTCGGGCTTTGACGGTGCTTCCGCCCTGCTGGAACTGGCCAACCCGCCCACCGCCATCTTCGCCTCCAACGACGATATGGCGGCGGGCTGCGTGGCCGCCGCCCAGCGCCGCCACCTTGAGGTGCCCCGCGACCTGACCGTCTGCGGCTTCGACGATACCGCAATCGCCACGAAAATCTGGCCGGAACTGACCACCGTGCGTCAGCCCATCCACGCCATGGCCTGCACCGCGCTGACTTTGCTGGTCGAGCGGGTCAGGGCGCAGCGTGGCAGCCATGGGCGCGCCGTGCAGCGCAAGGTGCTGGATTATGAGGTGGTTCAGCGCGATTCCGATAGGGCGTTGGTAGAAGGCTAGGTTGGCCTCCGGCGGGCAAAGGGCGATCGCCCTTTGCGATCCCATTCTTGTCTGCATTGCGCTTCGCGTTCGACTTTGCACAACGTCGCTGCACTGCAGGCGGGAAAATCTTTGCCTGCGGCGCGGAGAGGCGGACTTCCTTATTAAAGGGATTGCAAAGGGCAATGGCCCTTTGCCCGCCGGAGGCAAAACTTCCTTCCCTTAACCGCCTGCAATCACCATCTCAAACCCCGGCACCGGCAGATCCCGCCCATCATACAAATTGACAAGCGGACTGTCCGCCCAGGCATAGCGCACCACCTCAGCGTTGCGCCCATCGGCGATCTCCACGCTGTCGCCCTCGATTTTGGCGGCAACCAGACGGCAATCGCGCCCCTCATGCCCGCACAGCTCGAAACCGATCGGGCCAGTGCCGCTCCAGGCCAGCAGACCGCCCTCCACGCCGCTGAAACGCAGGCGGATGGCATCGCCCTCACGCCGCGCGGAAAGCGGCATCGGCATGGGTAGGCCCCGCGCCGACAGCGCCAGCCGGGTGCCCAAAGTTTCCTTGTTGGCCGGGTGGATATCGCTGCTCTCGCCAAGATCGATGGCACTGACCAGCGCCACGCCGGGAGCCTGCGCCGCCACGAAGCGCTGATCATCGCGCAGCCGCGCCGTGTTGGAGGCCACCGCGCCTTTTTGCACCGGGCCATAATTGGCCAGTTGCACCACCAGCACCCGCAGATCCGCACCGAACTGCCCGCGCCAGCCATCGATCAGGGCGGAGAGGCGCTGACGGTAGCCGGGCGTATCGACATCGCTCTCGCCCTGATACCAGGCGACGCCTTTCAGCGCCAAGCTGCCCAGCGGCGCGATCATGCGGTTGTGCATCACGCCGATGCCGCCATTGGCATCCCAGGGCGCGCGGGGCGGATAGGTTTTCGCACCCGAATTGCTGAAACGCCAGCCCTCGGCCAGCGGCAGCGAGGCGCCGCCCCTGATCGCCAGTTGCAGAACCTCGGGCTTGCTCTGGAAGCCGCCGTCGGCATAGCTGTTGGTCACCGCGACCATGATCTCGTTGACGCCGGCATGCAGATAGGCCGGGGGCACGGCATATTCGCGCTCATAATCCCAGCCGAAGCTGTTGCCCACCGGGCGGCCATTGACGAAGGTCATGTCCATATCGTCAAGCACGCCCAGCTTGAGCACAGCCCCGGCGGCGGCCTGCTGCGCGCTCAGCGTGATCTGGCGACGCAACCAGATGGTGCCCGTCGCCTTGGTGGCCAGAGGCGTGCCCTCCCACGCCAGCCAGCCCGAGATCTTCGGCACCGCCGCCCATGGCAGGCTGTCGGGCTGTCGCCACGGTTCGGTACCTTGCGTGGCGCCGCGATACCAGTCCTCCCAGCGCGGCGCGAAACGGGTGACGGCATCGAGGGGATCGCGCGTGAAGGTGTCCAGCATGGCCATATCGGCGGCGCCATACAGCGCCAGCCCGGCTTTGGGGCTGAGCCAGGCGCGGGCCTGCGATCCGCCCCAGCTCGAATGGATCGCGCCGATGGGCACATGCAGCGCCTTGCGCAGGTCGCGGGCCATGAAATAGCAGGCTGCCGAAAAGTCGCCGACCGATTGCGGGCTGCTCGCCGTCCAACTGACCGGGCCGCCAAAGCTGGTCTGCGGCTGCATTGCCGTCTTTTTGGGCGCGGTCAGCAGCCGCAGGCCGCCATCGGCTGATCCGGCCACCTCACCCGGGCCGTTGAGCGCGCGGGCCACCGGATATTCCATGTTCGACTGCCCCGAGCAGAGCCACACATCGCCCACCAGCAGATCGCTGGCCTGCACCCTGTCCGCACCGGATGAGACCGTCAGCGTCACCGCTGCATCGCTGGCCGGGCGAGCGGGAAAACGCAGGGCGAAATGGCCGGAGGCATCGCTGGTGGCGGTGGCATGCGCCTCACCCAGATCGGCCGAGACGGCGCGTCTGGGCGCGGTCCAGCCCTCGACCACGATGGGGCGGTCGCGCTGGATCACCCCGTGATCGCCCCAGGCGGACGCCAGCGCCAGAGCCGCCGGCGCCTGTGCCTGCACCGGCGCGGTTGTCAGCATGAAAACCGCCATCAACGCAGCATAACGCATCCCATATCCTCCCCCATATGCCATCACTCATGCGGCCCGACACCGCATCCGTCTGCCCCTTTTATCTGGGCTTCAGCGGGTCGATGGTCTGGATTGTCCCGTCCGGGTTGAAGGTCAGCTCGGTGACCTTCACATTGCGCAGATGGTTGTGGTTCGACAGTTGCGTGTCGGCATAGAACAGCCACCATGCCCCATGCCATTCGATGATCGAATGATGGGTGGTCCAGCCCTGCACCGGCTTGAGGATATGGCCCTTGTAATGGAAGGGGCCATAGGGATTGTCGCCAATGGCGTAATTGACGAAATGCGTGTCGCCGGTCGAATAGGTGTAGTAATATTTCCCGTCCTTGCGGAACATCCATGAGGCTTCGAAGAAGCGCTTTTCATGGTCTCCGCCCAGCACCGGCTTGCCGTTTTCATCGAGGATGACCGCATCGCGGGGCTTTTCGGCAAAGCTCTTCATGTCGGCGCCCATGCGCACGACCTTGCCCGAGAGCGCGGGCGCATCGTCGCGCATCAGATCGGTGTTCGAACCGTTGGGATCGAAGCGGCCGCTTGCCCAGCGCTGCAACTGACCGCCCCAGATGCCGCCGAAATACATGTAGCTCTTGCCGTCCGCATCGGTGAAGACCGCCGGGTCCATGGAGAAGCTGCCGGCAATGGGCGTCTTTTCCGCCTTGAACGGGCCGGTCGGGCTTTTCGAGGTCGCCACGCCGATGCGGAAGGTGCCCAGCCCCTCCTTGTCGCGGGCTTTGTCGCGCGCCGGGAAATAGAGGTAATAGAGGCCCTTGTGATAGGCCGCATCGGGCGCCCACATCTGCTTGGAGGCCCAGGGCACATCCTTCACATCCAGCGCCACACCGCCCACTTTCACCGGTCCGCCGATGCGGTCCATGCTGAGCACGCGATAGTCGTGCATGGCATATTCATTGCCCAGATCGTCATCGGGAATGTTGGTGGGCACGTCATGCGAGGGATAGACATAGATCTTCCCGCCAAACACATGAGCCGACGGATCCGCCGTGTAGATGCTTTTGACCAGCGGCTGATCGCGAAATGCGGCGGCGGGCGCGGCTGCATCGCCAAAAGCCACAGCGCCATGCATCAGACCCACCACGACAGCGCCGAACAGGGCGACCGATTTCCCTCTCATCATCCACATCCTCGATTGTGCCATTCTTATGATCTGAAAGTGATGATAGCGCTACCTTACAAAGGCGGCAATCCCTAAACGGAACCTGCCCCGGCCATCTTGTGTTTTTCAGGAATGCCGCAAGCCGGCTAAGCCAGTTTCACCCCGTCGATCATCGCATTACCTTTCGGTTTCAAAGGAGAGTGTGCCGCCATGGGTCAGCGCGGCATGATCGATCCGGCGTTCGGGCAGCGGGCGCCCATCGAGCAGAAGCCTGCTGGCCGCCGCGCC
>Ga0116227_10007577_pt1 | contig 21071 bp, 11 predicted proteins | sample S1TSphgellanicum_FD_89693 | JGI IMG/M metagenome (GOLD analysis project Ga0116227, IMG submission 89693) | Host-associated microbial communities from peat moss isolated from Minnesota, USA - S1T2_Fb - Sphagnum magellanicum MG | ecosystem: Host-associated > Plants > Peat moss > Unclassified...
CCCCCTGCACGCCCCCCCCCCCCCAGCACCCCTTTCTGGCCCACCCTGCCAAGAAGTGTCCCGCATGCGGTGTTGGGTGTGAGACTCCGGATTTTTTTTTTTTTTTTTTTTCTCAAACCGTTTCCTAATGATAGTCGCTCGCACGGTTTAACTAATTACAATAATGTCAAAACTCATTTTTTAAATAATTTCACATGTCTTTAATAATTTCATAATTAAATATGATTTTTTTTCTCATCTCTTTAAATATCCATAGTTCAAATCTAATTCTCGCACATGTTTCATTCCATGGTTCAAATCTAATTTTCAGTTGTGTTTAATTTCATGATTCAATCTAATTTTGAAATGTCTCGAATTTCATATTTTCGTTTAATTTTATAATGTCTTTAATTTTCAAATGTAAAAAGAGATTATACTAATTTTAAATATTTGGACTCACAACCTTGTTGTAACTAACTAACTAACTAACCAACTGACTAACTACTACTACTACTACTACTACTACTTCATCCACAAAACAAATATGTACACTTTCTAACAGGTCTAGGGACATTATACATTCCCAAAATGAGGGGCCTAAGATGACAAGCCCACACCTTGGAGCTTTACCTGACACTAAGGCCAGCTTTACACTAGGAGTCGGGGCCGATGTTCAAACCCAGATCAAGCATTCCTATTCGTGCAAAAGTTGAAATCAGCACCAAGGGCTTTACATAGGAGTCAAGGTTGAAATAGAAAAAATCTTTTCAATCTGCCCCAAGTTACTAATAACTGCTAACTTTATGGCCTTGTATTGGCCCCAACTTCCAAGGCTAAAAAAGGATACCATCAAATTTGGGAAGCCAATTTGCAACCCTTGGGGCCAATGTTCCAGCATTTATTAATATTCTGACGTCAATGTTCGAGCATTTATTAGCAACTTGGGGCCAAACAACAAGCCAAAAATGCTCAAAGTTGGCCCCAAGTTTTGCCGGCCCTGACTCCTAGTGTAAAGTAGCCTAATTAGACACACAATTTAGTGTTATCAACATCCACCAGGAAGGTGAGAGGGTGGTCAATTTTGTTACTCATTAGATAGTCACAAGGGGAAGCACTATGGATCCAAATGAATTTCCCCTGAAGAATGTCTATTCCTCACCTTCATGAAGCAGACTAGTAGTGGCAAAAATTGGATCTCGCAACAGAAGCTTTGCTATTAAGAAGTAGTGTATTGTTCTTTTGTGGATGAAATGATTCCTAGAACTGTTTCTATGCTATCTATGATGAGGATGTGGCTGCAGCAGGAAAGAGCAAAAGAAAACAGCAGAAGTTGTACCACACAATCTGACCCACATTTGCATCATGAATGCAAACGATAGGTGAGAGAGAGAGAGAGAGAGAGAGAGAGTCTATATAATTTATTCATCATGAGCAGCGAGCTGGCAGTGTGCATCCAAAGCATCTCGTGCGTTGTGAAAGATCTATACCTCACCTTCATCAATACAAGTAGCATAGTGGCAAAAACCCAAATGCACAATTGCAGCAGGCTTTTGCTATTGTGAATGAAGAGGTAGTGTTATTGTTTTTTTTTGTAGTGGATGAAGTACTTACCACTGTGCCAGTTCTATGATGATGAGGACGTGATTGCCCCCACTCACACATTAAAAAAAGGGCCAAATAGAATTAGCTGCACAACAATCTCACCAAATATATATATACATATTCATTCATTAAATTAGAAGAATGGATTAACATACATGCCAGGAAGATTTAGTTAACTAACTGATCTGATGTGTCTGAGCCGGTGACTGCTGAACAGAGACAGAGAGAGCGGGGTGAGAGCTGTAAGGAAATTATTGTCTTTGCAGGCATCAAAGTACCCTGCATGCTACAGTCTTAGGTACTAGTGTGGCCTGTCCAAGTGTGAACAGGACCTTATGATAGAGCTCAATTGTTGAAATTTTTAATTTTTAATCTTTAATTAATTTAATTTCCAGTGATGAAAATTACTCAAAATTTCATATATCTCTCACCTTAGGTTTGAACACTAGAAAATCAACTCCAAGAATTCCCACTCAACAAGGGCTTTCCGATAGTAGTATCAAGAGCTCAGCCCAATTTCTCAAAAATATTTAATTTTTATATTGCTGAATTTTCTTTGAAAAAAGTGTTCATTATTCAATAATGCTTGCCCTGTAAGTCTAAACATTACCAAACCACCTCAGTGCAGCCCTACTCTTTGAGGGCTTTACAATGGTTTCAAGAGTATAATGGGGGCAATCCTAATTTAGGAAATCTTAATGTGACAAAGAACACAAACAAACTACCTTCCTTAAAAGATAGATCCCAAGAGCTACAAGTCACTCACTGCAAGTTTGGGAGGAAATTTCATGGCAATGATTAGAGATTTTTTTCCACATGTTTTGCCTTTTTCCCCAAAAGAATGGGGAAAAAAAATTCTAGTGTAAGTTCAACTAATTTTACAAATTTTTTTTAAATTGCAAAAAAATTATGTTACAAAATTGGAAATAAAATGCTGGCAGGTATGTTGGGGTAAGTAGCATTTGGTGTTATTGGTTGAAAAAATATTTCTGCCAAGATTGAAAAGTCTCTTGCTGAAGAAAAGACTGCTCTCTACACAACCCAGCCTCCAAATACACTACAAGTTTTCTGAGAGGTTTTTATGTCCCCCTCAAAAAGTAGAATAGAAGAATAGTTTAAGCATGTGAGAAAATGAAGGAAAATTGTTGTGGGTATCATGACCTGAGTTGGCGGGAAGGGCCCCAAGGTAATAAAGAATTTATTGGAAGATTTCTTGACCAGGCAGCACTCAAGAGTTCACTCAATATTGTAAATACACACTTTGTGGGTTGGTGGAGTTCAAAATTGAACTTACATCCTGTTGCAAGGTGGTGTGCCATGTGTGGCTGCTTGAATTCCAGAGGAAAACATAGATTGTGGTGAACGTGAAGTAAGCTAGGAAAAACGTACACATTAGTTTAACTCCAAGAACGTACTTGATGAATTCAATGTGAAAATTGTACATTTAAAAGACAACGGTTTGGACTAAAGAAAGTTTATGTGGGGGGGGGGAGATTCCAGCAACAATGAATTTCTCCTGTGAACAAGGACTCAGTTCTCGCTAATAACATGTTTTAGGAAACGTTTGATAGATACCATGCACTGACGTTGGACTCGCCTGATTGTAGTAAAAATTCTGCTGCAATGCTGACTGAAGTCTACTTCCAATTCTCCTGCTCTTGGACCTCCCAGAAAAAAAGAAGAATAAGCTCAGCATAACAGGGAAACATGGCACCTACAACTTGAAATTTCTGTCTTGCACATTCTACCATTCACTTGGAAAACAAGGTGGCAAAGATTGCTAGAGTATTGAAGTTCATTTAATCTGGAAGGATGCAACTTCCAAATGAATTATTTCAAACTCATGGTAAATGGCATGCCAATTCACAACATTCTCCTTGTCAGCAGGTTTGGTCGCAGAGTTGCAGTAGCCTAACTCTTCTAATTAGTACACAAGGGATCTTGCAAAGTAACAAGCAATGCAAACATGTGATTTTTTTATCAAAACTTGTGTTTCCACAACAGTCTTGAGGTAAACCATTCTTGGATGGAGATAGGGAACAACTCCCTTTGAGGATGCTTATGATAGTGCCCATGGATATGAGGAAAACAGAAATTTTAAATAAAATAATTGGTCTTTGTTTATAACATGTCTGGCCTTTTCAATATGGTTAAATCTATTAAACAAATGTCTATTTGTTGTATGAGGCTTGCATACTTATCCCCTTTCCTAGTAGTGAAGTCTGCATACTTACCCTAACCTGCTCTCTACAAACTTAGCTCCATTCTTGTAGAATTGTTAAAAACCTTTAGAGCCCCTCTCAACAGGGTGTCTCCTTGGGTGATTCCTTTCATTATTTTAGGCATGTCTCCTTGGATGCACTTCCTCATTCATTAATTAGGTCTTGCTCTTCATTTACTTGGTTTGGCACTCTTGTTGAACCTTCCTCTCTGGTCACTGACTCTTGTTCTGTATTTAACCAGTGGTTATCTCCTTCTCCAATCATATAGTTACAGATCCTCACTCTCATGTTTCTAGTTGAGTTAGTTTTTACAAATTGTATTTAACTGGTGGTTCTCTCCTCCTCCCACCTTCTAGTTACAGATCCTCACTCTAGTGTTTCTTGGAGAGTTAGTTTCTTGAAAAATAACAAAATGTGACAAGTTTTGCCATAACATCTTGACCACATTCAAAACCAAAAAAACCATAACCTCTCAATTCGTTCCATCTTGGAGTAGGAATTATCATAATGAATAATGAACAAAAACAAGTAAAAATTTCACAAGCATGTACAAGTTTAAGAGTTAGACAATACATGTGGAAACATGAAAATACTTTGGAATGCCAAAAATAATCTATAGGAGGTTTGCTCTTTTATCACTTAATCTATAGATTTCACTTTAAATCTTCATTCAACTTGCAAAACTAATATTGAGACATTTAATTTATCTAGTTTGAGCTTCTACATTTAGATACATAAGAACATCAATAGATGAATTCAATCATAAAAAAGCTTAAAACAAATTTTTCCATCAAGCTTTTTAATCTTATTATCATACTTGTCGCAATTCGAAATTCATTATATTGGTTCCCAAAAGAGAATGTCAAATAGAAAGAAGTAAAGGAATTATCACAAATTTGGAATTTTGAAATCTCTTCCTCCTAGGAGTAAATGATTATCCTAACCATTGGACTACAATTTTTTTAATTCAAAATGATAATGTACCTTGTTTACTTATTCATATTTGTCAAAATTCTAGAACATTGACAATACAATTGTCAAACCATTTTAGATAAATAAAATAAAATATTTGACAACTTCTATCAATTCTAAGTGTTGGGTACTATACAACTTCAATCTCCTTTTGCAATGGACTTATAAGCAATAATAAAACAAACAATTTGTTCATCATGCAATGACTCTACCCATTATCAAAGGTTCAAACTTCAAACTAAAAACGTTATTTATTAAATTAAAACTTTTCATCTAGATGCATGTGCTTTTATGGAGCATGCCCATCCATCACATGAACATGTCATATTATAGATGTCATTCACACATTGTGTCAAGTTTGAGCCAAAAGTTTATAACAAATCCTTCATCAATGCACAATTTATTCCTATGGGTAGAGCCAATAAAGCAAAATGTACACATAACATTGTATTAGGTATTCAATCAAAATACAACAAATTTGTTATTACAAAACATAGGGCATTTTGACAAATTAATGAGCTCCTCACATAAGAACTAAGAACCCATAATATGCCTCCACAATAATTAATTAAATAAATAAAATCATGACTACCCCATCAAATTAACACTACATGTGCAAATTTATTATCACTATTTTTGCATTTGGAAAAATATCACAACCTTTTTCAACTATTAATGGGGGGTTTCTTATGCTAATCATTGCTCTGGGCTCACAATTAAATCTTGGATAACACAAAAAGAAATGAGATATGAACAAGACCAAGGCAAAAGCCAAAAAGTGTGAAACACATCATCAAATATAATGAAAAGTGTGTTTATCAAAAGGAGGCACTCCCAAAACCCCTGACTTCCACTTTGATTTTGAATGTTGAGACTCCTCATGTGTTTAAAATGTTTATGACAATGTTTTAAAGGTGAATAGGTGCTTAAGATGAAAATTATTAATGTCATTGAGAAAAATCCAACAAAAGCTATAAGATGTTGGACTTGCATGCACATAACAAAGTATTTTTTGATACTTACGAATGTTTGATAACTTAGACACAAACTGTTGAAATGAATTTTAACCATTCCAAACATGATTTGGAAAGTTTAATCATGTTTTTAAATTCAAAATTTGACTCAATATTGGAAGGCTAACAACATAGGCTTTCTTCTCTTAATCATTTATATTTCTCACAAGTTACGAAGCTCCAAATTAATGGGACACCAAATTGTTTCAATTTTAGAAATAAGAATTCTAAAATTTTCCCTTTTCAACAAGGGGCCCTATAAAAATTTACAAACTATACTTTGTGAAGATATATATTTTTCTACAACTACAAGGGGGTTGTGTTGTGATGAATGTATATGAGTTCATAATGAATCTTGAAATCAATTTGGTTCAAACTAAACTAAATACCAATGTTGGAGGGTTATCTAGAAACAAAAATAGACCCCTAATGATAATTAGGATGGTTCTTAGGATTTATGACCATGATTTTCCAAAAAATCAAATAACTAGTTTTGATATATAACCATAGTTATGAAAATTTTGAAAAAAAATCAAATAACCACTCATAACACTAATGATTCTTTAAGATTTATGAAATGACCCTAATTGGAAATTCTTTGATCTTGAATTTTTTCAAAGAATTGCAACTATCAAATCTTCTTATTTTAAAATACCAAAACCATTGATATTAATAATTATTTAAATAAATCAAATAAAAGCACTACATTAAGTATTTTAGATTGATTTGTTCTATGTTTAAATGGAAAAGAAATTCATTGCACAAAAGGCCAAAAAAATAAACATAAGATAGGGGAATGCACCCACCCCAATGTTAATTAACAAAAAAAATCAAAAATCAGACAAACTAATTAATCTCTATAATTGGTACTTCCATTTGATTTTTTGATAGTCCCTAACACAAAGGATGACATGGGGCACCACTTCCTATCAAAATGAACCAAATATTTTGTTTCAACAGAAGGTGTTTTACTGATCAAATGGAAAAATTTCTTTCATTCAAGCCAATAATGTTAGCCACAATCTCATCCAATGTTATGCATCCTAGCTTATGGTCAGGTCCAAGCAAGGAAAAATAAAGAACTACTAGTCCTTGTAGTAGTGCAAAAGAGGTAAAAATTTATAGTTGGGGGGAACAAAATTTGAAATATGAGTTCTAAATACCCTAGGGGGCTAAGCAAGTTAGGTTCCTTACCTAATGAACATAGTTTCCTAGCCCCAAGACACCCTCCCCATTATCATTTGAATGAATAAACATTAAACCCCCCCCCCCCCCCCCCCCAATTGTAGTCGCAAGTATAATCTTTCTACATTTTTTGGGGATAATGTGTGGACATCACATCTTGGGTTATTTTTGTTTGTTTTACATGTGTTTGTTTAAATTAAGACATAAGCTAATCAATGTTATAAAAAAATCCAACAAGCATTGAAGATTTTAAACATATGGTTATATTTGTTCCAAAATAATACTTGTCATAGACTTTGAAAAAATTGCATATGTATTTCAAAACTAAGGTTGTTGATGGAATTTTTGGGTGATTTTTTTTGTCATGATTAATGTTAACATATATCATTTAAATATAGGGCCACTTAGAACTTTACAATGTTTGGTTGAAATTCGATTCAAAAAATGTGATTTAAAAAAAATTAAACAATAAAAGCAAAATAATTTGAGTGTTTCATAAAAAACCACTACCAATTGAAAAACAAAATATTTTATAATCGAACATGCTTTTATTTTTCCATTTCACTTTTGTTTGATAATGTTTCTTATAGCTTGAAATGGAAGACCCCATCCCATTCTAGAACTAAAATGAATCCAAAATGTACAAATTGCATATTTTGAATATGGATTGTATTTAAAAAAATTATTTTGGACCTTTGGACTGAAAACAATAAACTCAAAATTAAAAATGGATAGTCAAAATGTTATTACATCGTTATTGTACGGAGTCGTGAAACATCACAATCACCCACCTTTGTCACATTCTTTCCAATGAAACAAACTTGTCTTCACTTCATGTAACTTTGTAAGGTTGTGGCAACTATAGTTTATTCTTTTTTAGAGCTTGACACAATCACCGTGTGTTGTGGAGCATTCTAGAACAAGAGTGCAAAGGTGTGCACATTAGAACTTCCCAATGTGACCATCCATGTTGGAGCTTCCTTTAAGGTTATTGTGTGCATTGGAGCTTGCCTTAATTTCTGACAAATTCATAAGTGGTAGAGTGGCTATGTGCACTGATCTTCCTTCCCCTCACACACATTATTTATTGGCATATATCATTGAAAATATGTTTATCACGATCAAGTTGCACATCAAAGCTTTGGAAAATCTAATAGAATAATTGAATGTTTTGATGTTGGTTTATATGTTTGCATAACTTCAAATCACAAACATCGTGGAACTTGTTTTGTTAAGTTTTAGTAAATGTTTGCATTTGGGTGTTATGTCGAAATCCTTATTTCCATCATCATTGGTTTGTAACATTAATTCCATGGAACAAGCCAATGAACAATTCTAACAAAGAACCAATGATAGGTAGTTCTTGTGTCAGGATTTAGTACTTGTAGCAAACGTGATGACAACCAACATCGCAATATCCAAACCTTTGGGAAGCAAATCAACATTTAAATTGATGCCTACTATTTTTTTTCAACCAAAGAATTAGAATGAAAGGAAAGAAGTTTAGTGCACATAGCCATTCCAATGTAAAACCATGATTTCCAAATGATCAAGCTCTTGTTTTAAGGTAATTGGTAACTCTAGAGATGATATTACACATCCAAATATTTAGAAGCTTATTAGATTACAAAATGGAAGTTCTTTTCATGTAGCAAATCTAGGTTGTAACAACCTTAATAACGTCATTTGAATGTTATGTAGTTAAACTTCTAATCTACTTCTCATGTGCAAATCATCTAGAATTAACGCCTACATTTATAATTGATGCAGGTACATACAACATGTGCATTTACTTTTTATTTTATTACAAAGTGCAAGTAATAGTAACAATGCAATGAGTAAAAATCGACAATGCACTCTTTGGTCTATGGACCATCATAGGGCTTGATCTACAACTTGAAGGCATTATAGTGGGGAGTCTATATACCTTTTTTTTGTTGCATGTTACAATTTGTGTAGAATTAGTAAAGAGAAAATTTCCAATCAATTTTGTTTGAACACACTATTTGTTTTATTATATGTACCTTAAGTCCTTGGAGTATAATTCAAATTATGTTTACATTTTATATGTAGTTTTGCACCATCAATGAAAGGTCATGAGCTTACAATGGGGGACTTTTCAACAATTTTGCCAAATGATACTATATTGAATTACACTTGGCCCCAAATACGTAAAATTCCATCTTGGGAAGATATAGTGTTATTGTTTTTGACATTGCATGTTACTAGCAAAACATGGAAGAAATTGGTAGATGGTAATTAGGAATGGGCCCATTGCAAACTAGCCTTTCTTGAGGTTTGATTTCAAGAATAAAGAATGGAAAAGTTATGTAAGCAAAAAAAGTTGAAAAAAGTAAACTTCAAAGATGTAGGTTACAACAACCCAAATGACATTGACAAGGAACCAAAATCACAAGATTAGTAGATAACACTTTGATTTTGAATTGAAAATAACCCCCATGACATGTGGCTTACATCTAACTAATTTGGATTTAGTGTAGCACAAATGTCTTTTAATAATGCAGGTCAACAAAATGGATGCATTTTACAAATTATTATGCTAATAATAGATAGATTGTTATTTCTTTTTTTTGGTTCATTTATTTTATGTACATGATTTTTATAAGAGTAAAAATTTGGCCAAGTTATCTCTAGATGTATTTGATTTAGTTGATCCAAGCTTCATGGTAATGTGAACAACAATCTAATTGTGAAGGGTTTAGGGTTTAAATGTGCACCTTAAACCATGTGTACATATTGTGCTAATTGATTTGTGTTTTGATTGTGGACTATGTGCAATTGGCAACAAATTGATGTTTTCTATTCCTTTTGTTTCTAGTTGTTGCTTGTGCAATTAATATTATAATCCTCAAGGTAATCCACATTTGGTTGTTGAATTTTGGATTGGAGAATAGAGCTTATATGTAAATGGAATCTTATGGGCTTATTGGCATGGAGCTTGTATGAAACTAATTCATGAATAGAAATTTTTCAAAATCTCTGAGCTATAATTATTCCAAAAAGTAAAAAATCTTTCTTTGCCACACATTAGTCCTTCGTTGGGAGAGTAGACAGAGATTGAGCTCATGGTAGGTTGATGTTTACTTGGAGAGCAAGTGGTTCATTCCTTGAAGCACAAGAACACAACACCACCTTTTGTCGCCATCTATTCTTGTCACTATTGGACTTGGAGCAAGCTTTGTGAACGCTACTTTTGTTGAACACATTTTCATTGTATTTCATCAATTTTAATGACAAACAATACCTTAAAAGATACTTCAAGCAGAGATTGTTTTGGAATATTGGATGTTTATTGTAACCTATTGTAACTATAGTTACAATTTAGACCCTTTGGCTCTTGAGGTTACTTGGAATTCTTGAAGCTTAATTAATGTCAGTTATGTGAAATATATATGTTTTGCTCTTAATTCATACCTACCCAATGATCTCCAAAATTAAAAATTTTCTTATTGTGCTTTAAAGTGAACATCATACATGACATTCAAAAAAGAAAATTCATCTTAGTGGGTTTTCCATGATTCTCACATGAATGATTGTGGTTCTAGTAGGCCACATGAAAATGGATTCTAAAAAATTTGGATTGTAGAAATGAAATTTTAAAAGGAATGTTGTTTTTGAGATGTTTCATGGTGGTGTGATCACAAGGCCATAAAAAGATAACAAAATCCACTATTCTCATATCTAGAATTTCTTTCCATGCAAGGATTCCATAGAATTTTTTCTTGGTCATTACATTGTAAACCTTTGCACCTAGAATGAGAATTTTTTATTAAATATCTTCTTCCAAGAGTTTAATGACCCACTATAATTTTTTTTTGACATGAATAGGGTGTTGTTGACAATTTATTGAACTCCTTTAAATTCTCTGGTTTATAGTGACTTGTGAAATTATTGATGTTGTGTCAACTATTGATGCTTCCTACATCATTAATTACATTGCTTCAAATTAATCAAGATTGTTTTGTAGCTAAGTTTTTGCATGTAAATGTAGGATCACTTGTTGGGATGCAAGCCTAAGTATCCTCATTCAAGAGAAGGCTTGACTTACAAAAGTTAACTTTGTGGGAATTACCTATGCTTGATAAGGTATGGCACCAATTCACCTTTATGGATAAATAATTTGTGTGCCAACGGAGTTTTAAATGCATCTCTTATTGCAAGTTTAGAAATTAAAAATGTCATGTTCTCGGGAATTTATAGTTTATAAGGTCTTGTTATGAAGTATATGAAGTATGCCCTTTGTAGATTTGTATATGTTTGATCAAATATGTGTACACATAGATATGAGATATGTTTTGTTTATGTTGTGTCTTAATCTATGTGTACATATGTACATAAATGTATTTGAACTACAACTTGTGCATACTTATCAACATACAAAATGTAATGTGTGTGTGTTGTCTATGTCATACATATAGGTTAGATATACATGTATGTATTTGAGTTTTGACTTGTGCATACTTGGTAATATGTGAAATATGTTGTTTATATGTTATGTAGGTTACATATATAGGTACATACAGAAACTTTAGATACATATGTATGTATATGAACTAGAACTTATGCATAGTTGTTAGCATGTTATATGTAATGTGTAGGTTCCATATGTACATAACTAGATGATGTACATGTACACATATCTCCAAATTATACTTATGTATACTTGTTAACACATGGAGTAAAATTTATGTACTTGTAGATGTGTATGTGAAGTAGATGTTACATTACATGCATGTTATGAATTATACAAATTATGCACTCTTGTGAACATATGAATTCCAATACACATATTAAACACAAATGTATACATAATGAATGTATATTAAATATTTGTGTACACAAATTTGTATGGTGTTACACAATGTACAGAATGTGCATTTATATCCCAAATTATATTATTCAAGTTATCTTGTACTAGTGTGTTTGAGTTTTATTGCATTGTGGTCATAATATAATTTTAATTAAATGTACTAAATATTAATAATAATTTTATCTCTTTTGTACATGTGTAAGTGTTTGAAATTCAATTTGAATGTAATTTATTTAGTTGGTGTTGGTAGATGAGTGTGTAGGCTTTTATGCATGGGGAATGTAAGGAAAAAACTTTGAAAAGTTGGAATTATTAAACATGGGCCAACCACAAGGGCAACATTGGTTAATAACTACAAGAGGACAATTTATTTTTTAAAAAAATGCTATATAAGAAAAAGAAGTAAGACAAAATGTATTGGTTGAAGAACAAATCCAAAATAGTGTTTTGGTTCAAGACAAAATTTGAGAAAATACTAGACTTTGCCAACAACGACACTAAACAAGAATTGAGGTTGAAAATGAATTAGTAAAGGTTTTCTTTCTCAATCTGAATTAGACCTAAAGGGGGCTAACATTTCTGTTAATGGTATCCATATGAAGGTCAATACTATTGTCTAATCCATGGCCATAAAATTAGATCCATGCACTATGGTTTGTACATGTCAAGCCATTATAGGGTAGGTTTTTGGGCATGAAATCATTCTCCCATCCTCATCAAAATATTACCCATGTCTTCATGAGGCCAAAACATAGCAAGATTTTATATAATCTTGTCAAATAAAGTTGGGGAAATTGAAAAATTCATGCTCAAAAGTAAAATTGGCAAAGAAACATACATTATTTGAAGCTGCTACAAATGTTGATGGCTGTAATTTACAAGCAATATCATGGGTATTGGGTATTAGTTGCCACAATTTGTCCTATGTTGTTGAACATTGGTAGTTGATTCAAGATTATGGTTTGTTAGCATTTGCTCTCCCTAAAAAAAAAAAAAAAAACAAGATGGTTTGACCATAGAAACAAAAAGAGGTTAATGATATTGTGATGGACCATTGAAACACGAGTAAACCCCAACAAAAAAAATGTCACCCATGAGCCTTTCAACCCGAATACGAAGTTCATGCAACAAACTTTTTACTAAAATCTCAAGTCAAACAACCTTGGTATTAAAGTTAGTTTGGCACTTTTTTAACCATAAGGATTTGGTACATTTATAAATCACAATAATTTAATGTACATTAGTTATGGCTTTTAAAATTGAACGTTATATTATGCATTTGTAGTGACTTTTAAAATTGACAATTTTATTATGCATTAGTTAGGTGATGGATTATAGGACTTTGGATGGGTGATGATTATATATTCATCTATGATTGAAAAACTCTGACATTTTGCAAAAAAAGTCGACCAAATAATTTGTAAACAACATTGAATGAAATAATTTTGTTTAAAGAAAGATAGTTACATTTATAGTGAGTAAATTAGGGCTAGATAGAGAAGTTAATGGATATGATATGACAAAAATCTAATAGACAAAATACCTAACGTAGTCATTGGGATTATAAGGTTAACTAAATGTCTAAAAGTTATGAAAGGTTTATATTTGTAGACTTCATTCTACCTTTGGTTTATAGTTTCCCATCCCAAGGCAAAAAATTGGCAAAGGAAGTTTGAAAGCTTAAAGCCTTACTTTGTGAAACAACACAAGGACAAGATTGTTTGTTATTGCAAGTACCATGTTGAACTTGATTTGTTGGTGTAAGGGTTGAATAGCTTGAATGATGGCATAAAAGGATTGCATGTGTCAAATGCTTGTACGTCAATATGTAGTCTATGGGCAAGGTGAGGTTATGGAACATGACACTTATGTAACCCATACCAAAGTGTACAAGGGGGTGACAAAATTGTGGGAAGACTACGTTTGCCCAAAAGGGGAATTTGAAGAGTTGCACAAGTTGGATTGCCTCATGTGGGAATGTGTAGAATGTGGGGTGGGCTAGTTGTCAATATGTCCTAATGATTATTTTGTAGATGGTTCTTCAACAATGGCTTGGAGATGTTTCAAGCAAGCTACTACTAGGGTGACAAATGAAAGGAGACTAAAAAAAAAGGATTAAAGAAATGTTCAAAAAATATAACTTTTATGTTCCTAGATTCCTTATGACCCAAATTACAACAATTTATCATTCACAACTTTGTGGCAAGATGGTAGGATATTCAATTTAGGTTGGTTATGGCTAACTTGCCTTCTAATTGCATTCTATCACACATTGATTTCATTGAAAATTACACATTTTAGATCCGAAATGAGATAAATCAATGCATTAGCACTTGTTCTATGTCATAATACTGATGGACATCATGTGCAAAATGGACCTTGCAAATGAATCTAATGATGAAGGTTAGAGGTTCATCAAAGATACTCATTTTTATATTTCTAATTGTCAAAAACATGATATTCTATTTGTTCAACATTGAATACTACAACATTGGAATTGGTTTACAAATTAGGGTATGACACCACAACATGTAATTTGGAGTGACAAATGTGTAAGTCAATTCAAGGGTTCAAGAGCTATGTATTTTGTGGCTCACTACCTAGGTCTAACCTCGGGGAGCAAAATGAACTTGCATTATTTTCGTACAGGGCATGGGAAAGGGGAGTGGATGGTGCAAGTGCAATTGTGAAAAGGGCCTTAAAAGCAAATCAACTCCACAATCTAATAAAAGAGGCTATAAGATGCAAATGATGTTGTGCAATTTTTGAAAGAGGTTAAGATATCCTTTCAAACACCTAACACATATGAGGGAAGTGGGTTTTTTATCACCAAACATTTTTGGAATATGAACCCTATTGATGTTGATTAATCAAACCCTCATTTGTGTGATCGCATACCTAACTCACAAAAGCTACATTCCATTTTTGTTTTTCCTTTGCCGATCCAACTAAATTACTTGTGAGGCCTTTGTCATGTTTTTGTGCCCCTTGTGTTGATCAATATTGGGAGAAATGTGAAGTAACCTCACATATCCCATTCTGGTGGCCTATTAAACTTTAGTCGAAAGACACTAACTTTGTGCATGAGCAAAAGCTATGGAAGAACTTAGTGCAAGGGAACATGAAGGTGATGGGGAGGATATGGCTGCCTTAGTAAGTGTGGGGGACAATTTTGTTGTTTCAACATAGGAAGGCAATGATGAAAGTGTTGAGTTTTATATTTTACAATGCTAGCAAACAAGCCATACTATTCAAGACAAATTCACTTGTTCCTAAGGTGGTGAATTTGATGTTGAAGATCATGTAATTTTTAAATTCTAGTACCAAACGTGGGGGTGCAATGAAAATGGTTATGTATATTTGTGCAATTCACATGTAACATTTATTTACACCCACTTGGTACTAGCATGCAAGTTTCCAATGTTGCTAGCTCATCACCAAGTGAAAGGAGATGAAGTTGTTTACCAACTTCTAGAGGAGGCCCTTGCAATTATTAAATTCCAACTTGATGTTAGTTCCTAGTTGGTAACCACTTCAAATTAAGCAAAATTTATAGTTGAAACAAGACTAAAACTTCAACAAAACTTGAGCTACTACATTTTTGGACAAGGTAAATTTTACTTTGTAGGAAAGTTTTACATGGATCCCTTACTTACATCATTATTTTAAATGTGCAAGCTAAACACCAAATTTGGTTAATGTGTCACAAACTATGTAGTAGCAAGTATGGGAAGCCTACAAGGTGTGCAATGTATCATGGCGACTTTCAAATTTTGAAATCTATTGGCCTTTTTTTTTGGCAAAGCTAGAGAATTAGAATGTTGGTGAGTAATTTTTCTTTCTACTTCGCCTTTTCTAAATCAATACTCTATGCAAGGGCGGATCAGAGTAGAAGTTTTAATGGATGTTATAAATAATTATAATTGATTTATATGTGGGAGCTATTAGGCTAAGGTTAAGAAATGTAAATTTTAGGGTTGTGCATCTACAAGTTGCTATGTGACTTGAACTAATTTGTGGTAGTGGTTTATCTATTTGTGGTTTATAGGTGTTGAAGTTGCTATTTTTGGTTTTTTAATTACATGGCAATTTGCAATGTTTTGAATGATGCACACCAAGCAAGGATAAGCTCTATGAATTGGATCATGATGGAATTGTAGGGAATGTGTTTGGACAGTTGTTGCATGATCTAGTCATGTGGACAATATGGGTGTATGTTCGGGTTTTGATCACAAATCAACAACCATCTAATTCTGTGTAAGGTAAATTGTGTTTTGATTTTGCTGATGACGAATGTGTCAAAGTAATACATGGCCGCATATATGAATGATTGACAAGGCTTGATGATAATATGACTATATAAAAAATTTATGAGTATAATTTCAATTAATTGTTTCTTATTTTGTGGGACTGAATTTTGAGTATGTTCATCACTTGATGTAAGTTGTATACCTTGTTGTCTTTTTTCCCTTACTTCTGAACTGATGGTATCAAGGTGTTTCAAGGTTTTGGCATTATTTCATGTGTCAAATGTTTGTGTGATCAAACCTTGATCTAATTTGCTTGTTCAAATAGGATAAAATTGTGACTAGCTGCAATAAGTATGTTATTTAGCTATAACTCATTGATGTTTTATATGTCCAATATGATGTCACTCATCAAATTTTATGTTGCATCATATGTAAAAATATCAAAACATACAACATAATATAATTTGTATATTGCATGAGTACCGCCAAGCAAATTGTGTTATAATGTGTGCGGGGTCTATAGGGGCCCAAGGCCTGCTTTAGACTAGGAGTCAGGGCTGAAAAACTTGAGGCCAACTTTGAGCATTTTTGGCTTGTTGTTTGGCCCCAAGTTACTAATAAATGCTAGAACACTGATGTCAGGATATTAATAAATGCTGGTACATTGGCCCCAAGGGTTGCAAATTGGCTTCCCAATTCATTGGTATCCTTTTTTAGCCTTGGAAATTGGGGCCAATACAAGGCCATAAGGTTCAGCATTTATTAGTAGCTTGGGGCAGATTGAAAATATTTTTTCTATTTCATCCTTGACTCCTGGTGTAAAGCCCTTGGGGCCGATTTCAACTTTTGCACCAATAGGAATGCCTGATCTGGGTTGAACATCGGCCCTGACTCCTAGTGTAAAACCGGCCTTAGTGGCAGGGAAAGCCCCAAGGTGTGGGCTTGTCATCCTAGGCCCCTCATTTTGGGAATGTATAATGTCCCCAGACCTGTGAAGAAAGTGTACATATTTGTTTTGTGGATGAAGTAGTGGTAGCAGTAGTACTTGATTGAGAAATTCAAGTTGGGTTGTTTGTTGCTAGCCAGTAGCATGGCCGAGTCTTCCTGTTGCTTCCAGATTTGCAGCAGAAACTCAGTACACAGCTTAGTGTTTACACTGGCCTTTACCCACTGCAGGGAGCTGATGAAGTCGGTGGGAAAGTTGTGATAGAGAGAAGTCACAACCATACATGTTACTGTTGATGGTCCCTGAACAAGTGTAAGACTGGCACTAATGTTCATACTCCATTCATGTTTTTTTTTTTGTTTTTTTCATCCTTGTTTGGTTTTTGTTTCTTGGTCCTTTGTTCTCGGTTTTGTCTTTCCTTCTCTGAAAATTTCTGTGGGTTACTGAAGAAGTGTTAACCTTGCTTCACTCTTTCTTGATTGTGAGAATTGAGATTCCTCAATAGATATATTTCTCAAAAATGCAATCTGGGTTTCTGTAGTCAGGTGCAAATAAAGTCCTAGTTCCAAAGGCAGGCTTTCTGGCTCATATTGTCAGATTTCAGCATGTGGTGGATAGTAAAATGTACATTTTCACTTCACACAGTAGATGATTAATTTATGCACCTAGTACTGCAGTAGCAATGTTCCATCAAACTGGCAGTGTGAAGCAGCTGCTGTGTCTCAGAGTCCAAGTGCTTGCCAGCCAATTAGACGTGCAACCTCAATGCAGTTATCTCATTGTTTTTGGTTCTGAGAATAATGTAGGCTGAGGCGATGAACAAACTTGAGGGCATGGACAGCAATGATACGGCATGGTTATGGCCGGAATTGGTGCATGGGTTCAAAAACCTCACACAACAGGTTACAGTAATGTTGTCACTTGGCCCCCTTTTAACTGCTGAATATAAACATCAAGTCTTTGATGAACTCCTAAGGTTCTGCTGAAACATTGATGTCCAGTGATTACAGGCTACAGAAGCCAATGTGAAGCTGGTATATTCCTCCTTCAGTTTTTCACTACTAGATTGTCATTTGTTGTGTAAGGAAAAGGCTTTTGACATTGCAGAAGTGTCCTTCCTGATCATACCCCACAACCAACAGGGGCTTCACATGTGACAACAAAGGCTTTTTCTGCTGTGAGGCCATTGCCTCTAGTTGCTACACAGAGACTTTGACCTCCTTTTCTTCTCTTGCTGTCATCTGCCAAATTACACAACAGTTCTATTGTCTTAGCCCTGCATGGATAAGTCCATTTTGCAGTTATGGCAGCATTTTGAAACAGACACTCTCCCATGGATTCAGCACCTAAATCAGAAGGAGCAGGAGCTTCAATGTCATGTTTTGAAGCTTAATGTTGTTTATCATGCCTGATATGTTTGGTCACCTGCTTTGTGTGATTTGCAAGATGTCATATGTTTTCTCAACTATTTTCACATATGAAGATCAATGAGCTTTTGGCTCTATTGAGTCTGTGACCAACCTGAGGCTCATCTCTTAAGGATCTTCTTGTTCTGAGCCTATACGCATTGATTTGAGATTTCTTCTGCAGGTAGTATGAATAGTTGAGGTGCTAGAGGGCAAGGGTCTCCACATGGCATTAACTCAAGGAGAGGCTCAACTATTGATTATCTGCAGGGAGTAATGCATCAAGTAAGAGCCTTGCTAAAATTCACAAGGTATGATCTGATAAGTACATATGTTCAAGAGCTACTCCATTTCCACTCAGGAGGATCTTCCCTTTGACCATTTATGCTGTAATCTCAATCCAGGTGATGTGAAACAATGAATGTTGGACATGGCTTTTGAGAGTTCATATCTCAGTCTTTCAAAGTGAATGATGGGCTGCTATTTTCCTTGCTTCTCTTAGGTGCTCCAGCAGCAAACACAGGCAATCTCTTGTCGGGCTTTGGTGCTCGAAAGGGATATGTGGGATATTGAAATTATCACATCAAAGGACACAGAAAGGACAACTGACCAGACTGGTAAGAACTCCCAGAGAAATACTGGAAATCTAGCAATTGTTCCCTCCAGAAAGTTCCATACTAGGCTTCTGTAGCCTCAGCGTGAGCATGTAGCACATTAGTTGATTTAATTTTCTTTCTCTTCCTGAACACTGATCAGCATAACTGGTAGCCTTATCAAATTTGTGTAATGAAATCAGGCGAGTGAGAAGTCTTTTCTGGTTTTCAATGAGTGGTCAAATCTTGAACATTGCTTCCAAAGGGAATAATTTTCACTACCACCATTTTGTTGATGAGGTTCTGGATGGATGATCAATGTCCCAGACTCTTGAAGCTTCAATCTTATACCCTTAGTGGTAAGTTGCTGGACATAGAACAATGCAAGAAACACTGCCACTCTTGTGGAACAATTCTAGTATAATTCTTGAGATGCTCCAGGTTACAACATCAGTTATTCACCTTGGAATAACAATCCTACACAAAAGACAGGAATCCAGTGCAAAACTGTCTCCTGTGCAATCCAACAGGAGACACATTTGCACTGGATTCTTGTCCCGTAGCTAACCACAATGGTTTGCTGCAGTCCTATTTTCACTTTTCTACCTACATTTTACTTGCACAAGGTGGTACCCCTATTACAATCCTTCGCAAATTCATAATCAATTGAATTTTCTTAAAGTAATCAGCTTCAACTTGGATTGAGTTGTAAAAGAGGATGAATAGTCTGATTTACTTAAAATGATTAGTATGATCATTTTGGGTGCTACTACCTAATATGTGTTCACAAGTTGGATTACTTTTTTGTGTCCACCCACCTTACTTTGGAAGGTTTTATCTTGCTCATTTCAAGCCTACATGCAAGTCTGTCAATAGCTATAGAAGCACCAAATGAAGGGTTGCTTAAACCCTTGGAACTTCCAGAGTTGAATAGGACAAAAGAATGAACACATGCTCTTAGAAAGCTTAAGTGTTCACTCAACGGTCTACATACCCTATGAGTGCCACATTCTTGTGACCTCGCTTTTCAAATCCTCAAAAGGTAACTCACATTGCTTAAGGAATGCTACATAGTGGAAGGGTAATTAGTAATATTGTAAAGATCATTGCTTTTCAAATCCTCAAAAGGTAACTCACTTTGCTTAAGGTATGCTAAGTAATGGAAGGGTAATTAGTTGCTTTGCAAAATCCTCAAACGGTAACTCACTTTGCAGAAGGAATGCTAAGTAGTGGAAGGGCAATTAGTAATGTTGTAAGGAACATTCTTGTACGGTGCATCTCCTAAGGGAGGGGCATTTGAGGGCATGAGCCCAAGGGTGTTCCCAAACCTCAGGAAAACACACAAGTACCAGGACCACCCCTTACATAAACAACTCTCTTTTTATTTCCACCCTTCTTTCTCATTCGATAGAAAAGAAATATTTTCATGGGGACATGTGATGATCATACAAAATTGGGTTAACTCCCCCGGCATAAGAACCTAGGGTCCTTATGCTGGGGTAGATCCCTCAAAATACACAGAAATAAAAAAGGGGGTTGTTTATGATGTGGTGAAAACAAATTAGCATAAAATGGAAGCCATTTGTGAGTACACTTTCGCTATATTGATGGGTGCATTTTCAATCATTCCTTAATTATCAGTGTCATGAGTGATGAACAGGTGGGCCAAACAAACATTGACAATTTTTTGCATCACATGGTCCATTTACTATCAATTACACAATTGACCTTAACAAAGGCCACAAGGCTGTGACATCAGTAGGTACAAAACAACTCATTTATTTAATGGGCACATGTCACTGAAAAAAAATCATGATGCTATTGAAATGAGAAAAATAATGATGTTTCCAAAATTTCCAAGGTGTGGTTGAGAGGACAAACTAGGGTAGACCAGCCAGCGATCAAACACTTAAGGATTCAGGGCAGGCTGGATCCAAGGGGAGGGGCTCCATTGTTTCTGGTGTTCAAACAAAACATCAACCCCTCCTCTTGGTGCATCTAACATACTAACAATGTTGAAAATGGATTAAAAATGAGAAAGTTATGCCCCCCCCCCCCCCCCCCCACCACAG
>Ga0116227_10007578_pt1 | contig 21070 bp, 22 predicted proteins | sample S1TSphgellanicum_FD_89693 | JGI IMG/M metagenome (GOLD analysis project Ga0116227, IMG submission 89693) | Host-associated microbial communities from peat moss isolated from Minnesota, USA - S1T2_Fb - Sphagnum magellanicum MG | ecosystem: Host-associated > Plants > Peat moss > Unclassified...
GGACTGCAATGAGCACGAACGTGCCGATTTTCGCCCAGAAAAACGTGTTGTGCTCGTAGTAAGCCCACCCTTTCGCGGCGAAAATCGCGCGCGTGAAACCGACGACGACGATCGCGCCGGCGACGATTCCATACCAGAGATCGATCCGCGCCGTTCGTGAAATCGTGTCCGAGTCGAGGTTCGGTCGGACGAGAACGAGTTCGGCCGCGAGCACGCCGAAGAGCACGAAGATCAGGAGATGGTGGCCGATCGCGAGCGATAAGTCAAACATGGTCGCTTAGACTTGCGTAACCGCATCCGGCGACCTGGCCGAGCGCTACGGGAGCGGCAACACGCGTGCGAGCGGCGCGTCGAGGCGGTAGGCTTTGCGTTGCAGGTCGAATTCGAGGCGGGTGTTCCAAGCGCGGGCAACCGCTTCGTTCTCGTACCCGTGGAGGGTCGCGAGCCGGCACAAATCAGCGCCCGTGATACCGCCTTTTTCGCAGAGTGTTTCGATTGCGGCGACCGCGAATTCGAGCGCGCGACCTTCGCCGCTCGCGTGGGCGATGACGCGCGAGAGATTAGCCGGCGCATCCTTCGGTAAACTGTCCGTAGCCCGCATAAAATTGTGAAAATCGTCGATGTCGGGTTCCATAGGCGCACCTCATGTATGTCGATGCGCCACCGAGCTCATAGACGAGCGCGGCGGCTTGTTCTTACAATCGACGGACGCAGCCGGGATCCCGTGGGCCAAATGTGACGACGGTGGCCGCCTTCGACGGGCTCAGGCCGCGCCGGGCCGCCGTTTCATCATCGTCTTGCCGAGCATCGTGAGCACGACCTCGCCGTTTTGGTTTTCGACTTCGGTCTTCGTGGTCATGACGGCCCGGTCGGGCTTGGTGGTCGAGACCTTCACGCCGGCGACCGTACTGTAGACGGTCAGCGTGTCGCCGGGCCGAACCGGCCGCAACCAGCGCAGTTCGTCGATGCCGGGCGAGCCGAGCGCCGCGCTATCGGAGAGATAGCCGTCGACCATGAGACGCATCGTCATGCTGCAGGTGTGCCAGCCGCTTGCGATGATCCCGCCGTAAAAACCGGCGGCCGCGGCTTCCTTATCGATGTGGAAGGGCTGCGGATCGAACTCTTTAGCGAAACGGATGACTTCCGCTTCGTCGACCGTCCGCGAGCCGATCTGCCGGCGCACGCCGACGGGGAAGTCCTCGACGTACTTCACGAAAGCGCTGCAGCTCCGCGCACGAAGGGGTCGGAGACGCGCGCGGCTCGCACCACGGCGGCCTCGTATTCCGCCGCGAGACGCTCGATGAGTTGCGCCGCCGGCGGCACGTCGCGGATGACGCCGATTCCCTGCCCGCAGCCCCAGATGTCTTTCCATGCCTTCTTCGCCTCGAGGCCGCCCGAGCCGAAGTTCATCTTCGAGGGATCGGCCGCGGGGAGGGCGAGCGGATCGAGTCCGGCATTGACGATCGAGGGCTTGAGGTAGTTGCCGAGCACGCCCGTAAAATAGTTCGTATATAAAATATCCCCGGCGCTGCCGTTCACGATCGCCTCCTTGTAAGCGTCCGTCGCATTGGCTTCGTGCGTCGCGATGAAGGCCGAACCGATGTAGGCGAGATCGGCGCCCATCGCTTGGGCGGCGAAGATCGCCGAACCGGTTGCGATGGCTCCCGAGAGCACGATCGGGCCGTCCCACCAGGCGCGAATCTCTTGGACCAGCGCGAAAGGCGAAAGTCCGCCCGCGTGACCGCCTGCCCCGGCGGCGACCGCGATGAGGCCGTCGGCGCCCTTTTCGATCGCCTTGTGCGCGTGCTCGATCGAAATGATGTCGTGAAGGACGATGCCGCCGTACGAATGCACCGCGTCGTTGAGTTCTTTGCGCGCTCCGAGCGACGTGATGACGACCGGCACTTCATATTTCACGCAGAGGTCGAGGTCGTGTTCGAGCCGGTCGTTCGATTTGTGGACGATTTGGTTGACGGCGAACGGTGCCGCCGGAGCATCGGGATGCGCCCGATCGTACGCGGCCAACTCTTCGGTTATCCGCGCGAGCCAGTCATCGAGGGCGGAAGCGGGCCGCGCGTTGAGCGCCGGGAACGAACCGACGATGCCGGCTTTGCATTGCGCGAGCACGAGGTCGGGATTCGAAACGATGAAGAGCGGCGACCCGATCACGGGAAGGCGCAGCTTGGCGGCGAGCGACGACGGCAGACTCATACCGCCGCCTTCGTCGCATCGGCCGCCGCAGCATCCCAGCCTTCATGCGGCCACGAGACGGTGAGCCGGCCTACACCCGCTCGAGCAGCATCGCGATGCCCTGGCCGACGCCGATGCACATCGTGGCTACGGCGCGCTTCGCATTGCGTTCGTGCAAGTCGATCGAGGCCGTGAGCGCCAGCCGGGCGCCGCTCATGCCGAGCGGATGGCCGAGTGCGATGGCCCCGCCGTTCGGGTTGACGTGCTCGGCGTCTTCGGGCAGGCCGAGTTCGCGCAACACGGCGACCGATTGCGCCGCGAACGCTTCGTTGAGTTCGAAGAGATCGATGTCGGCGACGGAAAGGCCGGCCAGTTGTAAGAGGTTGCGAGTCGCGGGCACGGGTCCCATCCCCATGATGCGCGGCGGAACGCCGGCGGTCGCAGCGGCCACAATGCGCGCGCGCGGGACCAAACCGTAAGCGTTGACGGCTTTTTCCGAGGCGACGATGACCGCCGCCGCCCCGTCGTTGACGCCCGACGAATTCCCGGCGGTCACGCTGCCGCCGGCCCGGAAGGGCGCAGGCAAACCGGCAAGGCCTTCGAGCGTCGTCTCCGGGCGCGGCTGCTCGTCGTGCTCGACGAGCTTCGGCGGCGCCTTCTTCGAAACGCTCACGCTGACCGGAACGATCTCTTTGGCAAAGCGGCCCGACTGCTTCGCCGCTTCCGCGCATTGCTGCGAGCGCAGAGCGAAGGCATCCTGGTCGGCGCGCGAGACGCCGTAATCGGCCGCGACGTTCTCCGCGGTTTCGGGCATGCTGTCCGTGCCGTACGCCGCTTTCATCGCCGGATTGACGAATCGCCAACCAATCGTCGTGTCGTACACCGCGTTGTCGCGCGTGAAAGCGCTCGAGGCTTTGGGCATCACGAACGGTGCGCGCGTCATGCTCTCGACGCCGCCCGCAAGACAGAGCTGCGCGTCGCCGGCGCGGATCGCGCGCGCGGCATTGGCGATCGCGTCCAGGCCCGAACCGCACAACCGGTTGATCGTGGTCGCCGGCGTGCGGTCCGGCAGGCCGGCGAGCAGGACCGACATGCGGCCCACGTTGCGGTTGTCTTCACCCGCTTGATTAGCATTGCCGAACCACGAATCGTCAATCGCGTGCCAGTCGACGCCGGGATTGCGGGTGACGAGCGTTCGAAGCACGTGAGCGAGGAGGTCGTCGGGCCGAACGCCGGCGAGCGCGCCGCCGAACCGGCCGATCGGCGTCCGGATGCCGTCGCAGAGAAACGCTTCACTCACGAACCAAACTCCCTATCGTCTACGTTTACACCGATGCGGTCGGTTACCGGATAGCTCTGGCACATCAGCACGAACCCGCGCGCGATCTCGTAATCCTCGAGGGCGTAGTGAACGTCCATATCCACCTCGCCTTCAACGAGCTTCACGCGGCACGTCGAGCAGACGCCGCCCTTACACGAGTACGGCAGCTCGATGCCCTGGCGTAACCCTGCGTCGAGAACGGTCTCCTTGCCTTTTTCGATCGTGAACGTCTGGCGGCGACCGTCGACGATCGCATACGCTTCGCAGAGTGCCGCGTCGTCTTCCCGGACCCGCGGCACGAAGGCGCTTCCGCTTCGAGGAGCCGGAGTAAAACGCTCGAATCTCACGCGTTCCGCAGGCAGGCCGTGCGCGACGAGGGACTCCATCACCGCATCGGTCATCTCCGCCGGGCCGCAGACGAACGCGGCATACACCGTCGAAAGATCGATCCAGCCGGAGAGCAACGCATCGCACTTCGCGCGGTCGATGCGGCCGCTGAAGGCCTCGACGTCCTGCGCCTCGCGGCTCATGATGAAGAGCAGGGTCAGACGGCCCAGGTAGCGGTCCTTGAGATCCTGTAATTCCTCACGGAACATCACGCTCGACGACGCGCGATTGCCGTAGACCAGCGTGAACCGGCTCCGCGGTTCGGTCGCAAGCGTCGACTTCACGATCGACAGCAGCGGCGTAATGCCGCTGCCCGCGGCGAAGCCGAGATAGTGGTGGGCGTTCTGCGCTTCGAGCGGCAGCCCGAAGCGGCCGTCGGGCGGCGCGACGTCGAGGCTTGCGCCCGGAACGAGCGTTTCGTGCGCCCAGGATGAGAAGCGCCCCCCGGCCACGCGCTTGATGGCAACGCACAATTCGCCGTCGCCCACGCCGGAGCAGATCGAATACGAACGGCGCAGCTCTTCGCCCGCGCCGTTCGTTCGCAGCGTGAGATACTGTCCCGGAGCGAAGCGAAAGCGTTCCTGCAAATCCTCGGGCAACTCGAAGCTCACGACGATCGCGTCGCGCGTGTCGCGCCGTACGGCGCGGATCCTTAGCGCATGGAATCCGCGCGGGCTCGGCGGCGTTCCCGCGGGCTCCGGCGCGTGCTCGCAATCGTCAGTGACACTTGAAATGGTCGAAAGGCTCCCGGCAAACGTTGCAGCGATAGTGTGCTTTGCACGGCGTCGAACCGAACGCACTCACGAGCGTGACGTCGCGCGCGCCGCAGCGCGGACAAGCGGTCTTGGTTTCGACGAAGCGTGCGATGCCACCGGTGGCGGAGGGACCCGCGGACCCTTCTGGCGGCGCGATTCCATAAGCGCGCAATTTCTCGCGCGTTTGCGCGGAGAGCGAGTCGGTCGTCCACGGCGGGAAAAGTTCGACGGCCAGCTCGACGCGGGCGATGCCGCGGTCCCGCAGTGCCCGAGCGATATCGCGTTCGATCGTTCGCGTCGCGGGGCAGCCGCTATACGTCGGCGTGATCGTCACGCGCAACACCGGCGCCGCTCCGTCGCCCGTCCACGCGACGCCGCGCACGATGCCGAGGTCGACGACCGACAGCGCCGGAATTTCCGGATCGGGAACGTCTTCGAGCCAGCGCCACACGTCGGCTTCCGCCGGGAGCGGCGACGATGCGTTTACCACCGCTCGCCCGGAACGGAGCGCCGAACCGATTGCATTTCGGCCAGCAGATAGCCGAGATGCTCCGTGTGCCGTCCGCTTTTGCCGCCCGCTTGCATCCAGCCGTCCGGTGGGACGGTAAGGGTCGCTTCGGCGAATATCTCGCCGAGGTGGCGCGACCACGGCTCACGCAGCGTTTCTAATTCGCACCCGACGCCCCGGCCCGCGAGTTCCCGTTCGACTGCATCCGAAGCGAAGAGTTCGCCCGTGTACGGCCAGAGCCCGTCGAATGCGGCTTGCGTGCGCGCGCGACTCTCCGCCGTGCCGTCGCCTAAACGCACGACCCAGTCGCCGCTGCGGCGCACGTGATAGGCGACCTCGCGCACGGCTTTTTGCGCGATGCCGGCAACGCGCGCGTCCGCGGACGCCCCGAGTTTTTGTAACAAGAAATAGTGCCACGTATCGAAAAGAAACTGGCGCGCGATCGTGTCACCGAAATGACCGTTGGGACGCTCGACGAGCAGGACGTTGCGGTATTGGTGCGCGTCGCGAAAGAAAGCGAGCGCGTCGTCATCGCGACCACCGCCCTCGAGTTCGCCCGCGAGCGTGAGCCACAAGCGCGCTTGGCCGACGAGATCGAGTGCGACGTTCGTGAGCGCGAGATCTTCCTCGACGACCGGCGCGTGCGCCGTCCAGGCGGAGAGTCGTTGACCGAGGACGAGCGCGTTATCGCCGAGGCGAAGCGCGAACTCGGCGAACGCGGGATCCGGAGCCGCGCTCACAGATGTTTGATGCCGTCCGGTACGGTGAAGTACGTCGGATGCCGAAACGTCTTCTCTCGCGCGGGTCCGAAGAGCATCTCGCGCTCGCCCGGGTCCGTCGCCACGATATCACTCGACCGCACGACCCAGACGCTGACGCCCTCGTTTCGACGCGTATACACGTCGCGCGCATTCTGCAGTGCCATACCGGCATCGGCCGCATGCAAACTCCCGACGTGCTTGTGCGCGAGGCCATGGCCGCTGCGCACGAACACTTCCCAGAGTGGCCACCCGGCGCGCTCCGGAGCGGAAGCGTCCGACGGTTGCCGAGCGGACGGGTCGCTACTCAAGCTGCGGACTCTTCCCCAGGCGTTGCCTCGCGCGCCGCCCGCTTGCGGGCGTGCGCGAGGGCAGCTTCACGAACCCAAGCGCCCTCGTCGTGCGCGGCGCGCCGAGCCCGCAGGCGATCGCGGTTGCACGGGCCGTTACCGCGGACGACGTCGAAAAATTCGTTCCAGTCCGGCGTTCCGTAATCGTAGTGGCCGGTCGCTTCGTTGAATTTCAGTTCCGGATCCGGAATCTTAAGGCCGATGGCCTCGGCCTGCGGAACCGTCTGATCGACGAATTTTTGGCGCAATTCGTCGTTGCTAAAGAGCTTGATCTTCCAGCGCATCGACGTTTCGTTATGCTGCGATTGCGAGTCGGGCGGTCCGAACATCATGACCGACGGCCACCACCAGCGGTCGAGCGAATCCTGGGCCATCGCATGCTGTTCCGGCGTCCCCTGCGCGAGCGTCGTCACGATCTCGAATCCTTGACGTTGATGGAAGCTCTCTTCCTTGCAAACGCGGACCATCGCCCGCGCGTACGGACCGTACGAACAGCGGGTGAGCGGAATCTGGTTGATGATCGCCGCTCCGTCGACGAGCCAGCCGATCGTACCGACGTCGGCCCAGCTCAATGTCGGATAGTTGAAGATGCTCGAGTACTTCGCGCGCCCGGAAAGGAGCGCATCGACCATCTCATCGCGTGGGGTGCCGAGCGTTTCCGCCGCGCTATAGAGGTAAAGGCCATGACCCGCTTCATCCTGGACCTTCGCCAGCAGAATCAGCTTGCGCTCGAGCGAAGGCGCCCGCGAGATCCAATTGCCCTCGGGCAGCATCCCGACGATTTCGGAGTGCGCGTGCTGCGATATTTGCCGCAACAGCGTTTTGCGGTACGCCTCGGGCATCCAATCGTCCGCCTCGATCGTGATCGAGCGGTCGATCTTGTCGTCAAAAATCGCTTGTTCGGGGCCGGCGGCCTCGAGCGCACCTTCCGGCGCTTCCACCAACTGCGTGTAGATGACGGGCCTCCAAGCGGCTCCCTACCAAACGGTAGGTTTTCGGAAATAGTACCACGCTTCGGGTACGCGGCGCAACGCCGCAAGCCAAGCTCCATTCGAAGCCCGTGTGGGCGAGTCGACCGGTGGCGGGCACACTCCGAGGGTAGTTATACCAATATATACGATTCGGGACGATAGATTGATAAGATCCGATAAGATCGCCATAATCAGGCCGATCCCGTCAAGAATCCGTACTCGCCCGAAAGCGGAGAGGCGGTCGGCGCTTGTCTGCCGCGATGCCAACATGGCGATACGGTCTTCACCGTGCCGCTATTCGACGATTAACGCCCGCTAAATACTTCGATACCGATTTTCTTGGCGGCACCGCGTATGCGTTTGTCGGCGGTCGCCAAGCGCGCACCGATTCCAAGCGCGACGACGAGATACGCCGCGTCGTAGCAGGTCAGGCCATGAGCTTGCGCGAGGCGGTACTCCTGGCCCAAGCCCTGCACGTGCTGTAGGTCCGCACGTAGCGCGCGAAGCGCGTCGAGTGCGTCGAACGCCCACGCGCGGTCGATCCGCTCGCGCCGCACCGCCATGATCAGCCCATTTTGTACTTCGTATGGCCATAGGGCGGGAACCACCAGTCCCTCGTTCAGCGCGGCTGAAATGGCGGTACGGGCGTATTCCGAGCCTTCGTCCGGTAAGACGGACGCGAGCGCAGTCGACGCATCGACGACGAGGCTCACTAGAAGCGTCGGCCTTCTTCGATCAGATCGCGAAACGTCTCTCCGGGTTTGAGGATGTTCCGGCCACCGTTCTCCTCGCGAATTCGCTCGCGGACGGCATCGATACGCGTAAGCGTTTCCTGCGCCGTAGCCACGGCAGAAGAGATGAAGGCAACGGGCCGGTTGTTTCTTGCGATGGTGATGCGCTCGCCCTTCTCGACCCGATCGATCAGTTTAGAAAAGTGCATTTTCGCCTCGGCGATGTTGTAGACATGGTCATCCATATAGCCTAGTCTACCGCGTATAGCGGGTCTGAGCAAACAAAAGCGTCGCGCCCCGCCGGATAAGCGCACGCCGGCCCGGAATGCTCGCAACCTATGCTAACCGCGGCTATTTTTCCGTTTGCCGGCGCGCTCGCCATCGTGACGTTTCGCCTGTTACACACCTTCGTGTACGGACTTCCAAGCACGGGTTCGCTTCCGGCCGGACCGTTGATCACCGACTCCCGCGGCGTGATCTATGGAACGACGCAGGGCGGCGGCGTGTCCGAATTTTCTTACGGCGGCACGGTCTTCTCGCTGACGCCGAAGGGGAACGGCTACGCCTACAGGGTGCTTCACTACTTTACGGGCGACGACCATCCGAGCCTCGACGGCGCCCAGCCCGCTTCGGGCGTCACGCTCGACCCGGCCGGAAACCTTTTCGGCACCACGCTGTACGGCGGCGCAGCCGCCGGAGCCGGCGGAGGCACCGTTTTCGAACTGCAGCCCACGCTGACGCGCTACGAAGAACGCGTCTTGCATCGTTTTACCGGCGGCAACGCCGGCTCGACCGACGGCTCGAATCCGAACGCCGCGCCGATCGTCGATTTGGCGGGCTCCCTCTACGGCACGACGGCCTCGGGCGGCGCCGGCGCGTGCACGATCGCCGGACCGGGCTGCGGAACGGTTTACGAAATGGAACACGTCGGCGCGAACTATCGCGAGCGTATCCTCTACCGTTTCAAAGGCGGCGCTGACGGCGCCACGCCGCAGGCCGCACTGATCGCCGATAGCGCGGGCCACTTGTTCGGGACCACTCAGTTCGGCGGCACCGGCTGTCCCAATAGCCCGACGCTCGGCTGCGGTACGATCTTCGAATTAACCCCCGGACCGGCCGGATCGAACGCGTACCATGAAACGGTCCTTTACCGATTCCAAGGCGGCGCGACCGACGGCGTCGGTCCGCTCGCGGCACTGTACCTCGACCCGGCCGGAACGCTTTACGGCACGACCGATCTCGGCGGCGCGGGCATCTGCGCTCCCGCGCTCTTCACCTATCCGAGCTGCGGCACGGCGTTTATGCTGCAGCGCTCCGGACCCGGATACGTGGAAACGGTCCTCCACAATTTCATCGGCGGCGCGGGCGACGGGTACCGCCCGGAGTCCGCCCTGGTCCCCGGGCCCGGCGGCTTCCTCTACGGCACGACCGCTTTGGGCGGCCCGAACACATGCTTCGTATACGCGGGCTACAACTTCGGCTGCGGCACGGTCTTTGCGATGTCGACCATCGGCGGCGTGTCGCTGCTGCACAGCTTCGGCCCCGGGATCGGCGGCTATTCACCGAACGGTCTGCTGATCGACGCGGGCGGAAATATTTTCGGCACGACGGCGCAAGACTGGACCGCGAAGGGCGAGGGAGCGGCGTTCGAGATAGCACCATAACGCAAGAGATGGAGGACGACAACATGGCCGCTGCGATCGATCGCTGGCACGAAATCGTACGATCCCGGGATGAAGCTGCGCTCGAGCGTTTGCTCGACGAAACGGTCATCTTCGAGTCGCCGGTCGTGCATACGCCGCAAGCGGGTAAGGGCATCACGACGAAATATCTGCGGGCGGCGCTCGTGTTATTGAATACCGAGGCTTTTCGCTATCTCAACGAATGGACCGGTCCGTCGTCGGCCGTCCTCGAATTCGAGACCGAAATCGACGGCATTCGGGTGAACGGCGTCGACATCATCACCTGGAACGCGGCCGACAAGATAACGCACTTCAAGGTGATGGTTCGGCCGCTCAAGGGGGTCAACGTGTTGCACCAAAAAATGGGCGAACTGTTGGCGGCGAATTCACCTCGAGCGGTGTAGCCGCTACCTCGCTCGCGTCGTGCGAACGCTTTCGCGAGCCCGGCCGCCGACGGAATCGGGAAACTCGAGCTACGAAGCGCGAGCGTTCGGCGTAGCGCGTCCGACGATACCGTTGAAGATATCGCGATCGACATTCGCCCCGGAAAGCACGAGAGCGGTTCGCTTCCCCTTGAATCGCGACGCGTATCCGAGCATCGCCGCGAGCGGCGCCGCCGCGGCCGCCTCGACGATGATGCCGTCTTCCCAGTAGTGCAGCGACATCGCTTCGAAGAGCAGCGTTTCGCTCACGGCGACGATCGGGATGTGGTGATACGAGAGGATCGTGTGCGGCAACAGGCCGAGACGCTCGACGTTCATCCCCTCCGCGATCGTGCGACGCAGCGTCCGCGCGCCGACGATTTGAACGTGCGGCGCCGCCTCGGAAACGGCCGCGCTCAGGCCGGCCACGAGGCCGCCGCCGCCGACGGCCGCGACCACGACTTCGACGCCGGGAGCCTGGTCGACGATCTCGAGCGCGATCGTGCCCTGGCCCGAGATCACGTCGACGTCATCGAACGGCGGAATCAGTTCGAGGCCGGTGCGGGAGAGCGTCTGCGCGTGCGCGAGCGCGTCCTCGAAGCCTCCCGGCACGAGGACGGTATTCGCGCCGTAGCCGCGTACGCCGTCCACTTTCACCTTTGGAGTCGATTCCGGCATGACGATCGTGACCGGAACGCCGAGCCGGCCGCCGTGCAACGCGAGCGCCTTTCCATGGTTGCCGGCCGAAGCGGCGACGACGCCGCGCCGGGCCGCCGCGCCGCGCGCGATCAGCGCCGCGAGCGCCCCACGCTCTTTGAAGGCGAGGGTCTCGTTGCGGCATTCGAGCTTGAGATAGACGTCCGCGCCGTTGAGGGCGGAGAGATGGGCCGAGCGCACGAGCGGAGTTCGCGCGATCGCCGACCCGATTTTCGCTTGGGCCTGTGTTACGTTGACTTTTCTACGAGTTCGTGTCGCGGTCGCCACGGAAGAGCTCCCACCCTGTAAACGAACGAACCCCCCGTCCTGCCGGACGAGGGGTTCGTGTTGATTCTGGCTAGCAGCCGGAGATCGTTACACGCGCCAACTCGACCGACACATCGTGTGGCCGCTAATAATGATGGCGCGAATAATCCCGAAGCCGAGCATACGGCCTACGCTAACACGAGCGCCGAGGCCGGTCAATCGTGAGGAGGCGAAGCTTTCGGATCGCGAAACGAACGAACGATGAACGCTACGCTCGACATCGACGCTCGCATCGGCACCCTGCTGCGCGAGTACGGAGCGCCGGATCTGTGCTTGGCCGAGGCGCTCTGCGACCGCCATCCGGCGGCGAACGTCGCCTTCACGGTCGTCGCCGGCGACGGCAGCGCGTACGATCTCACCTTCGGCGAACTGCGCGAACGCTCGCGTCGCCTCGCGAGCGCCCTCGAAGCGCTCGGCGTCCGCCCGGGGGACCGGGTCGCGACGCTCATGACGAAATCCGCCGATCTCGTGACGGCGCTGCTCGCGATCTGGCGTGCCGGAGCCGTTTACGTGCCCCTGTTCACGGCGTTCGCCGCGCCGGCGGTCGCCACGCGACTTGCGGCGAGCGGTACGAAGGTCGCCTTCGCGGACGCGGCGCAGCGCGCGAAGCTCGAGGGGGACGCCGGGTTCGATGGGCCGCCGCTCGACGCCATCATCGTCGCCGGCGGAGCAAGCCCGGGCGGCGCGGCGGCGGCCGGCGCGGATATCGCATTCGAAGATGCGATTGCCGGCCACGAGCCCCAGGCGGCCCCGGTTCGTGCCGGCGGAGCGGCCCCGTTCATCCGGCTCTTTACGTCCGGCACGACGGGCGAGCCCAAGGGCGTCGTCATCCCGGCCCATGCCCTCGCCTCGTTCGTCGCTTATCAGGAATTCGGTCTCGACGTGCGACCCGATGACGTTTTCTGGAACGCGGCCGACCCGGGCTGGGCCTACGGGCTCTACTACGCGCTGTGCGCGCCGCTCGCGACCGGCCGGCGCAGCCTCCTGTTGCACGCTCCGTTTTCCGCCGAACTCACGTACCTGGTGCTCGAGCGCTTCGGCGTAACGAATTTCGCGGCAGCCCCGACGGTCTATCGCGCGTTGCGCGCAGCGGGCGCGCCGCCGTCCGGTCGTCTCGCGCTTCGCTGCGCGTCGAGCGCCGGCGAACCGCTCGGTGCCGAAATCGTCACCTGGTCGCGCGAGACGCTCGGCGTGCCCGTTCACGACCACTACGGGCAAACCGAGCTCGGTATGGCCGTCGTGAACGGACATCACCCCAGTATCGCCGCCCCGCTCAAGCCGGGCTCGATGGGGCGCTCGATGCCCGGCTGGGACGTGACGATTTTAAACGAGCGCAACGACGCTCCGGCGCGCGCGGGTGACCTCGGGCGCGTCGCAGTCGATCTCGCGCGCAGTCCCCTCATGTGGTTCGAATCGTACGCGGACGCTCCCGAACGCACCGCCGAACGCTTTCTCGGCGACCGCTGGTATCTCACCGGCGACGCGGGGTCGATCGACGACGACGGTTACGTCTTCTTCTCGGCACGCGACGACGACGTGATTATCATGGCCGGTTACCGCATCGGACCGTTCGAAATCGAGAGCGTTCTGCACGAGCACGCGGCCGTCGCCGAATCCGCGGTCATCGGCGTTCCCGACGAACTGCGCGGCGAAATCGTCGAAGCGTTCGTCGTCCTGCGGCCGGGCATCGCCGCGACGCCGGAGCTGGTCCTCGAATTGCAGCGGCACGTGAAGGAGCGCTACGCGGCGCACGCCTATCCCCGGCGCATCCATTTCCTGGCCGAACTTCCGAAAACGCCGAGCGGAAAATTGCAACGGTTTCTCTTGAGAAACGCGGCCCGCACGCAAGCCGGTCAGACGTGAAGGTGCTCGAAGCCGTTTTCGAGGGCGCTCTCTGGAATAGCCGCCTGCTCGTCATCGTGGCCGTAGTTGCGAGCGTCGCGATCGCAATCGTGATGTTCTACATCGCGAGCGTCGATTCGGTTTACCTCATCGGCGACGTGTTGCAGTACGCCGGTCGCGACCAAGTCGTGCGCGATCACGCGCATGCCACGATCGTCGCCCACGTCGCGGAGATCGTCGACGGCTACTTGTTTGCGGCCATCATGATCATCTTCAGTTTCGGATTGTACGAGCTTTTCATCAGCCGGATCGACGCCGCCGAGCGCTCGCATTGGGCGCCGCGGCTCCTGTTGATCCGCAGCCTCGACGATCTCAAGGAGCGGTTGGCGAAGGTCGTATTCCTGATTCTCATCGTGCGCTATTTCGAATACGCCCTGCAATCGGAAATCGGCGGCCCGCTCGACCTGCTCTACCTAGCAGTCGGCATCGCGCTCGTGGCGCTTTCATTGTATTTGACCGGCCGCACCGGTCATGGCGAAAACGGGGAAGACGCTGAAGCGTGAGCGCCGGCGCCCGCTGGAAACGGAAACCGGCATCGCCTAAGATGAAAGCCGGCGCCGGCTAAGAAGAGGACGCTCGTGCGCGGTTTGATGATGGACGTTCCCCTCCTGACCAGTTCGATACTCAAACACGGGGCGCGCTTCCATCACGACGTGGAGATCGTCTCGCGCACCGTGGAAGGGCCGATCCACCGCTACCCGTATCGCGACCTCGCGGCCCGCTCGGCGCAACTCGCCCACGCGCTCGTCGGGCTCGGCGTGCGCGAAGGCGAGCGCGTCGGCACGATCGCTTGGAACACATATCGTCACGTCGAGCTGTATTACGGGGTCTCCGGGATCGGCGCCGTCTGTCATACGATCAATCCGCGCCTCCACGACGATCAGATCGTCTACATCGTTAACCACGCCGATGATGCCGTTCTCTTCGCCGACCTGACGTTCGTCCCGCTCTTGGAACGCTTGCGAAGCTCGTTCGAGCGCGTGCGCGCGATCGTGATTCTGGCGGCGCCCGAACTCATGCCCGAAACGTCGCTACCCAACGTCTTCTGTTACGAGTCGCTGCTCCAAGGGCTGCCGCAATCCTACGACTGGCCCGTCTTCGATGAAAACACGGCTTCGGGACTTTGCTATACGTCGGGTACCACCGGCGCTCCGAAGGGCGCGCTGTATTCCCATCGTTCGACCGTGCTCCACGCGATGACGGGCTGCATGGCCGAGATGTCGTGGATGCCGGAGAGCCGGATCTGCGTCATGCCCATCGTGCCGATGTTCCACGTTAATGCGTGGGGCTTCCCGTTCGTCGCGCCGATGATGGGCGCGAAGCTCGTCTTGCCCGGGCCGCTGCACGATGCCGCGAGTCTTTACGAATTGCTCGAAAGCGAAGCGGTGCGGCGCGCGGGCGCGGTGCCGACCGTGTGGCTCGCCCTGCACGACTATCTCGAACGTACGGGCAAGAACTTCACGTTCCTCAAATCGATGCGCATCGGCGGTTCGTCGGCGCCGCCGGCGCTCGTGGCCGCGTTCGAAGCGCGCGGCATCGAAGTGACCAACGGCTGGGGCATGACGGAGATGAGTCCGGTCGGCACGACCGGCGCGATCAAAGCGAAGCACCTCGACCATCCCGAGCGCGGGCGCTATCAAGCGACGCAGGGCCGTGCGCTCTTCAACGTCGACATGCGCGTGATCGGCGACGACGGCAACGTCGCTCCCGACGACGGCGTCACGCAGGGCGAATTGCAGGTTCGCGGGCCCTGGGTGGCCTCGGCGTATTACAACGATGAAGACGCCACGCGCGCCGCGTTTACGGACGACGGCTGGTTCAAAACGGGCGACATCGTTTCCATCGATCCCGACGGCTATATGAGCTTGCGCGACCGCAGCAAAGACCTCATCAAATCGGGTGGCGAGTGGATCAGTTCGATCGACCTCGAGAACGCGGCCGTCGCGCATCCCGAAATCGCGGAAGCGGCCGCGATCGGCGTGCCGCACCCGAAATGGTCGGAACGTCCCGTGCTCTGCATCGTGCGCCAGCCCGGCAGCACGCTCGAAGCCGGCGACGTCTTGGCCTTCCTCGACGGCAAGATCGCAAAGTGGTGGATGCCGGACGACGTCACGTTCGTCGAAGCGTTACCGCACACGGCGACCGGCAAGGTCTCGAAGCGCGAACTGCGCGCGCAGTACGCGGGAATCACCGGCCGGCTATGCAGCGCTTCCCTCACGGATCGAGCGCTCGAGTGAGTCCATCAAGCGGGCGCGGTGGACGCTCGGCGAGCCGAAGAGCGTCGCATTTGCGCGCGCACGTTTGAAGTAGAGGTGGTTCTCCATCTCCCAACTGAAGCCGATCGCACCGAATATTTGCACGCTTCGCTCGGTCGCGGCGACGTACGCTTCGCTCGTGTAGGATTGCGCCATCGCGGCCGCGTTGGAAGCGTCCGCAGCGTCGTTCGAAAGCGCCCAGGCGGCGTACAGCGCGAGCACGTTCGCGCATTCGCTCGCTCCGAACGTGTCGGCGAGATCGTGTTTGATCGACTGGTACGAACCGATCGGGCGGCCGAACGCGACGCGCTCTTTCGCGTAAGCGAGCGTGGTCTCGAGCACGTGCTCGATGCCGGCCGCACTTTCAAGCGAGAGCACGAGCAACAGGCGATCGCGGATCCACGGCCAGGCGGTCGCGACGTCGACCGGCAGGCGCTCACCCCGGACGTTTTCGAAGGTGACGTTGCAGACTTGGCGCGTGATGTCACGCCAGGGAAGGACCTCGATGCGAACGCCGGCTTGGCGCGCATCGACCACGAAGAAACGCAGGCTCGTGCCATCGTGCGCCGCCACAACGAGCGTGCTCGCCGATGCGGCATCCACCACGAACGACTTCGTCCCGTTCAGGACGTGCGCGTCGCGCGAGGCAACGGCGTGCGTGTCGTCCGCCGCGACGGCGTGTGTGTCGGACGAAGGTCCATCCACCGAGCCGTTCGCATCCGCGATTGCGAGCGCCATGCTCGTCTTGCCCGCGGCGATACCGGGCAGCAGGCGGCTCTTCTGTTCGCCCGTGGCGGCCCGCAGGAGCGCCCACGTGGCGGCGAGCGTTCCGAAGAAGGGACTCGGCGAAAGGCCGCGACCCATCTCGCCGATCACCATCGCGAGATCGATGCACGACATCTCCGAACCATCGTACTGTTCCGGAACGATCAGTCCCGGCCAGCCCACGTCGGCGATCTTCTTCCAATTCGCATCGTAGTTCGCGTTCGCGACGGTGGCGCCCGGAATCAGTAACGGCGCGAGATCGATCTCTTTTTTCACGAACGTGCGCGCGACGTCGCGTAAGAACTCGTGGTCCTCGCTGAGGGCGAAATTCATCGCACACCGGCCGTTTCGCGACCGGCCGTTTTGCTCGCGGCCGTTTCGGGCTCGATCGTTTGCGAGAACGGCTGCTTTGCCGTCGGGTCGAACTCGCGCGGGAGGCCGAGCACGCGTTCGGCGACGATGTTCTTGAGCACCTCCTGAGTTCCGACGCCGAGCGTGATGCCCGGGCTAAACCAGAACGCGTAATCCCAATCGTCGAAGACCGTGTGCGCGCCCGGCCGCGACGCGCCGAAGGGCTGGGCGCCGGCGATGAGTCCCCGCGCGCCTTGCACGCGTTTTGCGAGCTCGAGCACGCGTTGACCGTGCGGCGCCGCGAGCATCTTGCGCGCGGCGCCTTCCGGGCCCGCGGGCTTCGCATTCTGCCCGTCGCTAAACGCGCGCAGCGCGAGCAGCCGAAGGGCCTCGCCTTCGACGTACAACTTCGCTGCTTCATCGCGAACGAGCGACTCCGCGATCGCGCCCGTTTCGATGAGCCCGCGCACGAGCTCGCGCGCCGACGGACCTTTCCCCCAGACCGCTCCCGGCTTCGAAAGGGCCACCCGTTCGGTCTGCAACTGGGTCGTGGCCAAGTACCAGCCGTCGCCCTCTTCGCCCAGCCGTTGGTTCACCGGAACGCGGACGTCGTCGAGAAAAACCTCGTTGTATTCTTGTGCGCCCGACATGTCGACGATCGGCGTGACCGTGATGCCCGGGCTATCCATATCGACCAGAAATTGCGAGAGGCCTCGATGCTTCGGCGCAGCCGGATCCGTGCGCGCGACGAGAACGCCGACCTTCGCGCTCTCGGCGAGCGACGTCCAGATCTTGTGACCTTTGATCACGTAGTGATCGCCCTCGCGTCGAGCCGTCGTCTTGAGCGCCGCGAGATCGGAGCCGGCGGACGGCTCGCTGAAGAGCATGCACCAGATCTCTTCCCCTGCAAGGGCCGGAAGCAGGTAGCGGGAGCGCAGCTCATCCGTACCGTGGGTCAAGAGCGACTGCGCGCAATTGTTGACCGCGACCGGATTCACATGGTACGCGGCCGGTACGTTCGCCCGGTCGAGCTCTTCGGCGATGACGAGTTGCAGTTCGGGATCCGCCGCGAGACCCCACGGCTGCGGCCAGTGCGGAACCGCATATCCCGCTTCCGCAACGCGACGGCCGGCCGGCTTCGGATTTCGCGCGAGCCAGTCGCGAACTTCGAGGCGCCGCGGGTCGTCATCATCGGGGACGTTGAAATCCATGTCGATCTCCAATCGCGTACGAGGACCAGCGCTGGGAGGAGCCGCAAGACTTTTTCCAAATATTGCGGGCGAACTCAATAACGATTTTCCTGAAAAATATCGATAATCCTTCGGTGCGGCAGCGAGTTGCCAAGGAGCGCCAATGATCGGTCCGAGCTACATCCACGAGGACGAGCAACGTCACGTCTTCCGCGTGAATCGCGCGACGATGACCTCGGAGGACGTGTTCTCCGCCGAGCGCGACGCGATCTTCGCGCACTGTTGGCTTTACCTCGGCCACACGTCGGAAATTCGCGCCGTCGGCGATTTCGTGCGGCGCGACGTCGCGGGCCAGCCGCTCTTCTTCACTCGCGGAAAGGACGAGCGGGTCCACGCCTTCTTCAATACGTGCCCCCATCGCGGCGCGACGATTTGTCGCCAAGATTCCGGCAATGCAAAGGCGTTCCAGTGCTTCTATCATGCCTGGACGTTCTCGCTCGAAGGGGCCCTCACGGGCATGCCCGATGCCGCGGGCTACGGCGAGAGCTTCGATCGCACGGCCGTCGGCCTCACCGAAGTGGCGCGCTGCGAAACGTATCGCGGGTTCATCTTCGTCTGCTTCGACCCCGACGTCGTGCCGCTCCACGACTATCTCGCCGGCGCCCGCGACGCCATCGACCTCATCGTCGATGCCGCCGATGGAGCGACCGAGATTCTCGGCGGAACGCACGAATACGGAATCCGGGCGAACTGGAAGCTCTTGGTCGAGAACAGCATCGACGGCTATCACGGGCTGCCGGTCCACGAAACGTACTTCAAGTATCTCGCGCGCATCGAGCAGCGCGCTTCCCTCGAGAACGGTACCGACGATACGACTCCGAAAACGATCGTCGGGCGAGCCCTCGATCTTGGCGGCGGCCACGCGATGGTCGAGTACCAGGCGCCGTGGGGGCGTCCGATCGCGAAATGGTCGCCGCTCTTCGGCGTTCCCGCGCGCGCGGAGATCGCCGCAATCCGCGAGCGCCTCCGGGCGAAATACGGCGAGGAACGCGCGGAGCGGATGGTCGGACTCAATCGCAATCTGCTCATTTTCCCGAACCTCGTGATCAACGACATCATGGCCGTCGTCGTGCGTTCGATCTGGCCGACGTCGGCGTCGCAGTTGCTCGTGCGCGCGTGGCAGCTCGCACCCGAATCCGAGACGGCCGGTCCGCGCGAACGCCGCCTCGAGGCGTTCCTCACGTTCCTCGGCCCCGGCGGCTTCGCCACGCCCGACGATGTCGAAGCGCTCGAATCGTGTCAAGCCGGCTTCGCCGCTTCGGGCGTGACCTGGAACGACATCTCGCGCGGCATGAATCGCGAACCGCAAACGGTCGACGAGTTCCAAATGCGCGTGTTCTGGCGGCGTTGGGCGCACCTGATGGGCGGGCGAGTTGCGATCCCGGCATGAGCGAGGGACGACTCGGCGGCCGCGTCGCGATCGTAACGGGCGCGGGAACCGGCATCGGTCGCGCGATCGCCGAGCGTTTCGCGCGTGAAGGCGCGCGGCTGATGCTCGCGGGAATCGACGGCGATCCGCTCGCGGAGCTGGCCCGCGAGCTCACGCTCCAAGGCGCGGAGGTCGAGACCGCCGTCGGCGATCTGAGCGAAGCGGCGATCGCCGAGGACATGCGCGACGCGACGCTCGCCCGGTTCGGACGCGTGGACGTGCTCGTGAACAACGCCGGCGGCGGCGTGATCCTTCCGACGGAACGGCACACCGAAGAAACGCTCGTGCGCACGATCAAGAACAATCTTTGGACGACGCTGCGCTGCACGCTCGCGTGCATTCCGCCGATGCGCGAGCGTAAGTACGGTCGCGTGGTCAACATCGGCGCCGATTCCGTCCGCAACGGCTTGGACGATCACGCCGTCTACAATGCCGCCAAAGGCGGCGTCCACGCGATGGCCGCGGGTTTCGCGCGGGAGTTCGCGCTCGAAGGGATGACGTTCAATACGGTGGCGCCGTCGTACGTCGATACGGGCACGCAAAACCGGGCGACTACGGTCGTAGGCGAGCACTTCGCGTACATCTTGCGGCGAGCGACGGAAGTGATTCCGATGGGGCGCCCGGGGCGTCCGCACGAAGTCGCGGCGGCGGCGCTCTTTCTCGCCTCCGAAGAGAGTTCGTTCATCACGGGCCAAGTGCTCTCGGTCAACGGCGGCAGCACGATGGGATGACGTTGTCCGCAATCGTTTCGTGTCCGCAATCATCTTTGGGGGGTCGTCGGGGGGCCGTGCCGCCCCGACTTCAAAGGAGTCTCTCGCAATGCTAACCGCCTCAAACTTAGAAGCCGGCGTCTACATCGAAGCCGGCGGCCATACGACGCATTACCATGAAGCGGGTTCCGGCGAAACCGTCGTGTTCGTTCACGGTTCGGGCCCCGGCGTGACCGCTTGGGCGAATTGGCGCAACGCGTTGCCGTATTTCGCCGAGCGTTTTCACGTGCTCGCGCCCGATATTCTCGGATTCGGCTACAGCGCGCGTCCGGTCGACGCTCGCTACGGCAAAGACTATTGGGTCGATCATCTCATCGCATTCTTGCGCGCGAAGGACGTCGAGCGCTGCCACATCGTCGGGAACTCGCTCGGCGGGGCGCTCGCGCTCGCGCTCGCCGTGCGCGAACCGCAGACGATCGACCGCATCGTCCTCATGGGGGCCGCGGGGATCAGCTTTCCCGTAACCGCGGGCCTCGAGGCCGTGTGGGGCTACGAGCCGAGCATCGAAGGCATGCGCGAGCTCATCGCGGAGCACTTCGCGTACGATCGGTCGCTCGCGACGGACGACCTCGTCCGGTTACGGTACGAGGCATCGCGTCAACCGGGATTTCAGGAATCGTATTCGCAAATGTTTCCGAAGCCCTACCAGCGCCATCTCGATGCGCTCGCGACGCCGAAGGAGCTCATCGCCTCGATCGCTTCGCCGACGTTGCTGATTCACGGCCGCGAAGACAAGGTCGTTCCGCTCGCCTCAAGCCTCGAAATGTTCGAGCTGCTGCCGAACGCCGAGTTACACGTATTCGGGAAATGCGGTCATTGGACGATGATCGAGCGTCGCGCCGAGTTCAACGCGCTCGTCATGCAATTTCTCACCGCCGGCGTGAAAGCGTAGGGGACGAACATGGGTGACGTCTTCGGTTTCGGAATCTCGCACTATCCGCCGTTCGCAATGTCGGACGCGTTCATGTCGGGCCTCCTCAAGTACACCTTGAACGATCCCGACATCCCCGCCGACTGCCGCGCGCCCGAAGCGTGGCCCGAGGCGATGCGCCGCGAGTGGAGCGACGATGAGGGCACTGCGGCCGCCGCGCTTCATCGCAAAGCGATCGAAGGGGGCCTGCGCCGCGCTCGCGCCGCGCTCGACGATTTCAAGCCGGACGTCGTCATCGTGTGGGGCGACGATCAATACGAGAATTTTCACGAAGACGTGATCCCGCCGTTCTGCGTATTCGCGTACGAAGATCAGCAGA
>Ga0116227_10007581_pt1 | contig 21057 bp, 13 predicted proteins | sample S1TSphgellanicum_FD_89693 | JGI IMG/M metagenome (GOLD analysis project Ga0116227, IMG submission 89693) | Host-associated microbial communities from peat moss isolated from Minnesota, USA - S1T2_Fb - Sphagnum magellanicum MG | ecosystem: Host-associated > Plants > Peat moss > Unclassified...
AGATTGATAAGTCTTACAACCTGAAGCATGGTCATTAGTGCTTGAGGAGGAGGAAATACAGATCAGTTGGTTAGAGAATATAGGAAAGCCCAGTGGTAGATTCAAGAAATCAAATGTGACTATAACAGAGGTATAGTCATAGAGTCATTAAGGTATACAGTAAATACATTGACATGCCTCTAACGTTTACATAGCACTGTGGTAGCGTTAAGTGTGAAATACTTATACATGGCAATGATGTAAGTGTTAAAAGCTTGAAGAGTAGAAAGTTTGAATGTTTAAGTGTAATTATACATGGGATTTAAATGTCATATGTGGATCTATTGACATGCAGGACACTCAACAATCCCTAAATCCATTTAAGTTTGTTTTAAATAATTCAAACATTGTGTCCCTACAGGAAATCAAGGTCTTTGAGTTCAAATAATGTAACAGATTTTGGGCTTATTATGTTTATTAACAAGCCTCACTCAAAAGGGGGAAAGTTCCAATGTGGGTGTTGGTTCACCTTGGCACAATGAGAGACTAGGAGATCATGGAAACATCCCCTGAAGTCATTCAAGATAATTTTTTAAAAAAATGCAGATTGCCTTATTTAGCAATCCCACTAGCGTGATAAAATAATCTTGAAGCTTACACTCAAACCCATCCTGTTGAACACTAAAAATAATGATTCTTTTTCACCATTTCCAGTGGTTTTCTATAATTTTCACAAACCCACCAAAACTTATTACACATATAACTATTAGTTCACTCAAGATAACTACGAATTCAAACCATGAAATCTAGCAATTTCATTGGTCATGCCTTCAAGTTGTTAGAAGCACATGACTTACTCAACCTAGCCTTACATGCCATTGCCACCCCCCAAGTTGAGCTCATTGGGAGAGGCCTGGTAGGAGTTTCACTTGCACATCACTAGGTTTGAGAACCCATGACCTTTTGCAATGGCAGGGTTCCAAAAGGATCTATTTTAACATTGCATGGTTTCTTGTTTTTTCCAGAACCATTGATTTAGGGTAGGTGACTTCTAAAAATTTACATAATGGGTTGGTTCCAATTTTTAGCAAATTTCTTTTAGAGAACTGACTGATTCTAGTTGCTTATGAATTGAAAATTTGTTCGAATTAGCTGGTTCCACGGGTTTAGAAGATTGGAAGGGTGGTCTTGTTGATTCATTTTTTGAGAGAAAACATCTCTGTTAGACAAAATGATTCTCATGAAAAGCCCTTGACCCATTACATCCATCTAGTTTTTAGATTCATGGGGCGATTTGTTAATCCAATTTTTTTATTTCTGTGCAGCAAAACGTTGATATTACAAAAGATAACCAAGAAGTGAACCAGCTCCTTACTGCAATCCTTTCCACCCAAGTACTTCTTCTGGCACCCCTAAACCCTGACTCTTGCTCTCTGCCCAGCTCCCTCCTCTCCCCAAAATGCATCTGCACTCTGGGATATTCATCCCTGCTACAGCCCTTCCTGTTATCGGATCCACAGCACTTTACATCTTGTACAAGCAACCACATCAGTTTAGGTGAGCTGAGCCCACATTGTATGTGCTGTATGTGGAGCAACAGAGCCAAAGTAGAATTGCAGGCGGTCACAGGAGAGAGGAGCTACTTCTTGACATTGTAATTGACATGAACAACACGCTGCCACCATCGTTCAATTTAGAACTTACTCACTACAAGTACCCAGTCCAATATGAAGAGAACATGAACTCTGTTCTTGTGAAGGAGATGGTCCACTTCAACCGCCTAACAGATGTATGTGGTACATGCTCTTTAGACTTTAGTGGTGTAGGGCCTTGTCACTTCTACAAATTTCTTTCACACATTTTGTAGTCTTGCTCACCCTTGCTCAGCACCGCATATTCTCCCTTGTGTTTGAAAGGGCTTGTTCATCCATACAGCTGATAAGGGCTAGCTTGGCTACTCTGCAGAAGGCACCCAAAGGGCTCGTTGTGATGTCATCTGACATTGAGACACTTGCAAAGAACATGTTTGCATTAAATATGCCAATTCTATGGGCCCCAGTCAGCTATCCAACAATGAAACCACTTAACAGCTACTTCAATGATCTGATGGATCGGCTCAACATGCTCCAAAGTTGGATGGACAATGGCCCATCTATGAAATTCTGGCTCAGTGGCTTCTTCACACATGGTTTCCTTACAGGAGTTCTGCAGAATTTGCACACAAGTACAGAATTCCAATAGACACCATCTGCTTTGAGTTCATTTGCTTGCCAAAGCAAGGAGACCATGAAAAGATACCAGAAGATGGAGTGTACATCTATGGAATGTTCCTTGAGGGTGCTCGCTGGGACAACGAGCACATGATGCTAGCAGAATCCTTTGATAAGGTAACTGCGACAATTCAGCACTCACAGAGTGCACTCACACTCACACAACTAGCAAAAAGAATATTAATATGCAGAAAACTTTAAGGTTGAATTCACTTACGATTCTCTGAACTCATCCAACCCCCAACTGCCTAATCCTAGCATCCCCAACCTCGAGTTCTAACTGCACCTCAACAGAAGTAATGCTCTCAAACAATGCAACATAGTGACACAAGACTCTAAGCCTCATCATATATTTAACTAAGTAGGAGCCCAATTTGCATTACAGAGCTCAGACTCGAGGTCTGGAAAAGGTCAATCACTTAATGATAAGCTTGCCACTTCTAGCCCAGGAAACTGATGAATTTGGATCACAACTTGTCTAACTCACAGCATGATATTATTATGACATGCTTGGTACAGCATTCGAATGCACCAATGCTGTGGCTGCTCCCAACAGAAATGTCAAATAAGAGAGTGCAGGCATGTTACATGTGCCCATTGTACTTAAGTGGGGTACTTCCCCAGGCACTAAATCTGAAAACCCTAGAAAGAATTGTGCATATTATATGACATGATTTTGCCAGAAGTATGCTCATTGTAGACAACAAAATTTCAGTGTTTAGGACATCTATGAATAGAAAGCGGTATGAGCCTGGATGATGCCACCATCTGCTATTTCCACTGAGAGCTATAGCTATGGTCACAAATATAAGGGAGTATGGGCTGCCAGTAAAATTTCCCATAAACAAAGAATTATTTGTGGTATGCCCTGGTTGATGGGTAGATGGTGAAAAATGAGATTTTTGGGGCTACCTGCAATGACTGACCTAGATCTAGGTTATTTGGAAAGACCCTGATATGACGTGTTGGCACAAACACCTCAAATTTACACCATTTAAATATTTTATGCATACGTATTCAATAATTTAAGTATTTTCAAAACTACCACTTTAATCAAATGGTTGATGGATTGAGTTAGCATACAAAGAAACCTTTTTAACATGGAGAATAGTCTTGTGGTGAACACAATTTGGGAAATGCAAACAAGAAACCTTGCACACTAAAAACTAAAATGACAATATAGTTGTCTATTTAATGCTAGGTACATATAGAAAAGTGTGCATTTGAAAATGCAAATGTCTTCATACATCTTGTTTCCCTCATATTGGACATCAAAATGGATGGCTAACAATGATAGGAATGTAGATCATGATACCATAATTTACAAAATATCGCTTAAAAGTGAATAGCAACCTATATGGATATAGGTAAAACATAGATCAAACGTGGTCCAAATCATGGGCAAGGTATTCCTAGACCTCCATCTTGCTTCGTGTAGTTTGATGCTTACAACTAGTTAGGAAACCACTAGAAAGGAGGACCACAAAGATACAATACATGTGCTTGAAAGGCATATAATTCCCCCTCCTACCAATGCTAGGAGCAACCATGAGGCTAGAATAAAGGCAAGTACATTATGCGTAAACACAAATTGTCACAACATATATGGAGTGTGCATTGACAACCAATGAAGAGAGGAATAAGCGCCAAACACCCTTGAATGCGCAATTATATTTGTTGAAAAACTTCCACTTTATGATCATGCCCATTATTCACTAGGCAACAATGCATGTCTTTGTCATCCCATATGGTTGGATATTCTTCTTGGCCAATAGGGGATCCTTTGGGAATAGGGGAGGTCATAGTAGGAAGGGAACCTTGTTCAAAGGGCACACTGTTGTTGATGCCAATGTCCAATTCCATTTTCAGAAGGCAAAATCCATCATCTTCAAGTAAATCAGTGTCAGTTGGTGTTAGCACAATGCCACATTAAACACACCTATTGAAAGGTGTAGGAGGTTTACCTTTCACTACACCTTCACTAATGAACATATTTAAATTCCACCAACACACATGTGGATATCATCTAAATAGCAAATCTAGAATATTTTATGATTGAATTGATTTACATTATGTGGTTCGAATGAAGGTCATAGCAAGGAAATATTGTGCCATCAATTTGGCTAGCCTTGCCAAAAAAATGGTGCATTTCCAACAATTGTAGGTTTACAAGGTTGTGCAATGAACTTCAATGTTTTTTAGTTTTATCTTAACAATATTATGCTGCATAACATTAAAGCCTTCAATTTATAGGAATTCAATGGATTGAGGATGAGGTGAGTGAAAAGGCTTTGCATTGTATGTGACATACTTGGAATCTTTGAAACACTAAAATTCACCATGTATGGCCATGGGATTGGTTGAAAAACCCACCCAATATGGTCATATAACCTCTTCTCTTAAAGCTTCAAAATGAAGCATATTTAAACCTATCCTCTTCTTCCAAATGAAGGACACAACCATGGAACAGAGAATTAAACATGTTTCTCAATTGATAATATCAAAGTAAAAGATTGACATTTTTGCATTTTGCACAAATTAAAAGTTTTAGATTGTTTAACTTGTCTCTAGTGTCTCCATGTTGCAAGAAGTGCTTATAGCATGTTTATGAAATGATCTCCATGTCAAGGTCATCTTTGATAGTTTCAAAATAATGTATGTAACAAGATATGACATTAAAAATTTGACAAAATCTATCACATTTCAAAGGTGTGGTGTAAAAATGGTTAATTAAATATTTAGTTTATCCTTTTGAAGGTGAGGGGTTCAAGTCATTATACTAACAACCTATGGGTTAAGGTAAGGTAGGTAAGGTAGGTTAGGTTAACTAAGTAGGTATGATATTAGGCTAGGCTAATATAGGTACCTATTACCTACCTAGGTCTATTACTTTACTTAATTTGGTAGGTAGGTTAGTTAGTTAAACTTCATAGTTAAGATATTTGAAATCATGTGAATATCCGTAACATAGTCACAAGTTCAATTGCAAAACCAAGTTCCACATAGGCAACATGGGGTCCACATAATACTAATGATTATTCATGATAGAGGATGAGAAAATGGAATGTAATTGTAAAGGCCTAATATTGTTCATTTTACTTCCATATGATATGGTGTCTTTTGCAACTTGTAATTGTCTAATGGCACCTATCTTTAGTGACTAGACCATTTTTCAACCATAGGTGTCCATTATGACCAAAACCCAATCATAAATTGAGTGGTTAATCATTTTTTTTTAAAATTAAATATTTCAAATGCGTGGGATTTCAACATAGTTCTTTATATTGTCAATGAAAACATTGACCTTTCCTTTTAGTGGGGATAAATGTCATGACCTTAACTTTAGTGTGCAACCAATTCCCAAGATGGGCAGCAAAATGTCGTCCTTGAAATGAAAGGAAGTTGAATGAACTTCAAAGTTGGATTCATGCTAAATAGGGGATTGAAACATGAAGTGAATGCGAATGAATGCAAACACATTCACACATGAAGTGAGGGTGTGTGGGAGTCAAAAAAAGGCATTTCCAAGACTCCCAAATCAACTTTCACTTTGGAAGTTGGAAATCTTGAAATGCCTTGAATTGGAGCCTAATTTGAGTTAATAAACTTTATTCAACTTGGGCACTCTTTAACCCATTGGAGTAAATGTTTTGAATACTAAATAATAAAACTAGGGTAGCATTGGACTAAATCCAAGATCCTAAACATAAGTTATTGTCCTTTCCTCTAGTTTTTTTTTTCCCTTTTTGTCAATTTTTTTTTTGTCTTGTCCTTGTTGTTGTGGTGTGTTGCTAACCAATAGTATCGCCGAGTCTTCCCATTGCTTCCGGAATTGCAATAGAGACTCAATTCATAGGTTGGTGCTTGTCACTGACCTTTACCCATTATAGAAAACTAATGAAGTTAGTGGGGAAGTTGTGGTAGCACAAACACCTTCATTTTATGCCATTTAAAAATTTTGTGCATATTTATTCAATAATTGAACTATTTTCAGAACTACTATTTTAATCAAATGGTGGATGGATTGAATAAGGGCCCACAATAATTAGGAATGTTTTTGTATACAAAGAAATTGTGTAACATGAAGAGTAGTCTTTCTAATGAACATAATTTAGGAAATGCAAACAACAAACCTTGCACATTAGAAATAAAAATGATTATATAGGTGTCTATTTTGGGTGAAATGGAGATTATATTAAGAGGGGAAAAAATAAAAATTTTAGAAATAAGTATAACAATTTAAAGCGATCTTATTCAAAACAATGTGTTGTCAAGTGCCTCCAACAATGATAGCTAGAATACTAATGTTGAGTGTGGATTAAGCCTGTTGGATCCAAGACAAAGTATACTCGAATGTTTTGATTTTTAAAGTCTTTATATCCCACCAACCTCATGTTGTTTAATATATCACAATTTTTTTATAATTATTTATACCTTCAATCAACGAACATATAGATATTGGGTTTCAAATGATTTAAATGTACATTTGTTGCATTTGGTTTTGGGCCTTTATGTTATATAAATTCTTATATAGAATTGTGCATGGTTTTAGATGCCTTATTTTCACAATTTTAAATCTACATGCATTTCATAAGTTTATTTTGAATATTGTTTAAGTTCAAATGAAAACCAAATATACAAGAAATGTTTTGTCGCAAATAAATTTGGTGACATCTCAAATTAAAAAATCAATTAAATTGTATGTAAAGAAATTAAATTAGATCTTGTGAATAATCGATTGTTTTGATGCATTTAAATGTCTTTTTTACCCATCACATCATGTGTTAAGGAATAGCCTTCAATTGTTATGTCAAGTTAGCCTTTACATTGTGCACTAATGAAGGGCCATCACTTGTTATGTCAAGATAATTATCATATAAGATGATTACTAATGTAATAATAACATGATAAGACTTTGTGATAATTCACAATTTAATCATATAATAGTAAAAATTTAATCAAACCAATTATATAATTTATAAAACTTTGACATAACAAATTTCCAAAATGATGTTCCATGTTGTTAAATTCCCTCAAGTTCACAAGGATGAGAAGTTGCATTCATCTTGTTAAAGTAAAGATCACTATGCAAAGTTATTTTCAAAAACAAATCCCCAGAAAGAATATGGAAATAGATATAACAATGAGCTGAACAAACTTGTAGACCTTCAAAGATCAATGTAATCTAGTTGCATTCATTTAGGATGTCGATCACTAAGATGATGAAGATCCTTGTTGAAAATTCAAGAACATGAACAATTTAAACCTTGATTGAAAATAGCTTTCAAAGGCCCTTGGAGATATTTGGTGAAGTTTTCAAAATTAAAAGTAGAAAAAATTCAAGGTGTAAACATGGGGGGTAGGTGCACAAATGGGTGGAACAATTTGCCACAGATCCAACGTCCTTATTTATTCAAAATTCTGATCAAAATTTGGAAATTACAACTAATTTACATTGATTTCCTCCATATTTTTCCCATATATTTAATGTCTCATCTAAAGTTTCAATTTTGTTAAGCATATAAGCAAAAATACCATAAAACACTTTTTCCTCCAATATGATATGAATATATATATATATATATGTTTCTAATTGGCCCATTCAAAAGTCCATAAGTACAATCCTAGAATTCAATTAATTCTTTTTTTTACCCTTAGTTTCCTTATTATGATATCTCTAATTTCAAGTCCCTAACACACACCCCATCAGTCAATGGACTGTATCATAATCCACAAGGAAATGGCAATCAAACATATAATCCATGAATTTTGAGTTCAAAAGTCCATGGCTTTTACAAAAAAATTAATTTAAAAAATGATTTTGTGCATCATGTAAATGTTGAAGTTAAAATCTTTAAACCAAGTTAATTTTAATAAATTTCAAGATCTATAAAGCAACATGGGCATTGCAATGGCAATCACAAGGCAAAATTGGCTTACATGACACCCAAATTGGTCCATCCATTTGTGCATGCACCCTAGGATGATGTTAAATCATATAATAATAAATGCCACAAGAACATTTTTTGCCTTTCTTAATTTCATTTGGAACAAAACAATCTCGTGAATTAAAACTAAGACATGAAATTTACACATAATTAGACAAAAGCTGGATATCAATTTGAAAAAATCCACATAAGTAACCATTGACAACCAATTGTTCACATACTTGTCATAATGACTAGTCCTAACGAGTTTTGGGATTTAATTAGATTAAGTCTAAGTTATGAAATAATTTGAAAGTTTCCAAATTGAAAGTTTGAAGTTTTCGTGGAACCACCATCAAAACCTAATCAAATAACCAACTTCCTTTCAAAATTGAATTCAAATTTGAACAAAAAATGTTGCCCAATCTTAAATAGGTTGAATATCTCTAAGTATATAAGTATAATTTTATGAAAAAAAAATGTTTGGCCTTAAATTTAAGCAAGTTATTAGATTTGATTAGTTTTACATAACTAATATTATATGATTTGTATTCTAAATTCTCTGTGAAAATGACAAGAATCGAAGGTTCTAAAAATTCAAAAAACCAATCTCAAACCTAGACCAAAGGTTTCATTGAAAACAAAAGAAATTAAAAGTAGGGATTAAACAACACTGGTAATGATCATATTTAATGTTGAATTTTGTTAAATTGTCATGGTGTAATACTTATTGAATTTCTCTTAATGTGATATAAAGTTTTTTGAACATCTTTGTTGCAAATAAGAGGTTTTTTTCTTTCAAGCTTCAAACATTAACCTGAAATTAGTGCATAATTAATGTTTCTTTTATTGCATGTTGGTGTTAAACATTTGTGATTGGAAGTGTAATCTTAATTTGCAAACAACTTAATGAAACGAATTTAACAATCATGATTTTTATTAAACTTTTTATACTAGATTATGTAAAATTTGAATGTTCATTGAATTAACATCTTAAAATACATCAAATTTTGGTTAAATTTTGGTCAATAGTAAAAACTTAAATGTGTGGGTTTTCAAAAAACCTTCGTATTTGCACTATGATCACATATATGTTTACTACACATGGTGTGGTTTTTGTGAGAATTTATTCCCATATTTGCACCCAACCAAGAAGGAATGTCAAAACAATTTGGTTGTTATACACATGTAAGGCCCATCATCACCTTCATATAGGATATTAGTCAATATGAATAGATATAGTAATTGATTATTGTTTATTTTCAATGGAAAAAATTGTTTTCTTGGTAAGAAATCACTACATAAATAATTGTGACATTGGTCTATAACATTGTTAATCAATCTAATAAACATGTTGGGTCCTAGAGAAATTTCATGCAAGAATCTTGAATCCCATATATTGCACTTTTACATAATGAAGTAAAAAACTTGTGTTTGTTTTGGATAACAACCATTTTTTGGGTGTGAATTTTTTAAAGAATTATGTCATGAATTCAATTAAAACCCACCAAAAATTGAAAAAAAGGTCAAAAAATTTGCAAGAGTTTTATTCATGTATTAATAAGGTAGCCAAAAATATATATGGAATTTTTTTTTAATATTTTGTTAATATCCAAATTTGGCTAAATCAATGTATGTCCACCTTGGTTTTGAAGAGAAAAATTCTATTGGATAATAGCAAGGTGTGTCTATGTTTTTGATATTCTTATAATTGTACTTACATGTATTTGGTTACTTGTGATTGATTGTTCATTTTGAATAAAACATATTCATATTTTGTTCTCCTTTTAAAGGTATTAGGAACCTAAATGGCAAGTGCTATTTAAACAAGGTGATTTAAATAGGAATGAATTGATAAAATTTTATTTAAATAAAACTAAAAAAAATCAATCAATTAAAACTAGCAAGCCTTATACAACCAAAATATAGGGAATTAAAAAAACTAGTTATCACCAGACATAAGTAAATTGGGAATGGGTAAAAACTCGTGAACACCTAATAAAAAAAAAAAGGTGAGGGATGGGAAAAACTACCTAACATCAAAAAAAAACATGGGGGAATGCATAAAAACCAATATAAACATCAAATAAAATTAAAAGGGGGGGAATGCCTTAATCTTGTAACAATGTGAATTAAATTGCAACAAATGCCCATCAAATTGAAAAAAAAGTAAATGGGTAGAAACCAATAAGTATGAAATAAAAAGAAAAATGATTTTGGAGGAAATGCAAATACTTGATGTTGTTGATAAAGTATTTAAGACAAACTAATAAATCTTTGGTGGACACATCAACCTCCTTTAGATTCAACATCATAATCTCACGATGTTCCTTGTTGATATCTCTCTTCAATTCCATCTTCTTGTTCTATCTCTTCATGTTCTTGATGAATTTCTTTAGAATCTATTGATACTATTTGATTGTCAACAATGTGACCATCATCTCCTAAGGATTCATTTTCAGAGTTGAAAAAATTCCTATTATAATTTCCAATTCTCAAAAAGGGATGCCATTAGCAAGTTTATGTCTCCTTTCAACTTGTTGCCATAGAATGTCATAATGATATTTTTCTTCTTCATCGCACATAGGCATTGTTGGTATTTTGGTGATTTTGATATTATCGGGATTGAGTTGTTTCAAATGCATTTGAGCACCAAGGTTCTCAATGATCCATAAGTTTCGTGGACAACCTATTCCTGTTTTTGGTTTGAACTTGATTCCATATTGATCAATTCCTTTCACGAATTGAAGTGTCATAAAGTAACCTTTTGCAATCTAAGCACATGCCTCTTGAACTTTTCCCACTATGAAATGGGCTATAACATTAGGTCTCAAAGTAAGGCAACCTCTGTATTAAAATATCCTTTCTTGCAAAATAATTGCAATAATTCATCTTCTATTGGATTTTGATCAATATTTTTTGGAAAATTCGCATCAACAGAAAAATCCAACTTTCATGAGATTTTTTTGTTATAGAACCATCATTTTTCCTCCATAATGGATGGGTGACAAAACAACCACATGGATGGGTTGATGGAACCATTCCCATCATTAAAACCACTGTTGTTTTATCTCTAAGTGATGAATTAAATTCAATTTTTTTTGCTTATGCAAGAGATGTACTAATTTTATTCAAGAATTCATGTAACAACCCAATTGTACAACCTCTTTTATCTACCAAATTTAAAATTGTATATAATGGCTATAAAATTATAACTATTTTTTGTGCATTCTTCCAAAAATCATGAGAAAAAACATAATCTTTGAAGATGTGAGCTTTTTGAATTCCAAAATCATTCCATTTAGACTAAACATTCGAAACTACCATTTGCTTTGAACTTTTATGAACCTTCACTAACCATTTTAAAACTATGAACATCATAACAAAGTGGGTGTTGGAAAATTCAAGAAAATCTAGTTCTTCAAGTGTCCTATACATTGCTAGCACCTTGGGCTTTTTTGTGACAAATGACATCATTTCTTGCAATGCTTGACACTTCTTTCACCCAGTCAAGTTTTTCAATGTCTTCAATTATGAAGTCAAAGCAATGTGTCACACAAGGATTCCACATATTTTGTGGTTATTCAATAATATTCATCATGCCCATAAGCTTCTAATTGCTTACATTGTTAATCATAACTTGTATGACATTGGTAGGTCCTACATCTTTTATGACCTATTTAATGTGACCATGGATATAAGTAGTTGTAAAGTTCGATCTTCTTTCATACTAGTGAAGTTCAACATGTTCCAATTCCAACCTTCTTTGCCATCCCATTTTGCAGTTCAACATCCGAAAAGAATTAAGGACAACAAGTCCAAATTACAAATAAATAAAAGTTTAGTGTATATGTAATCAACATTTAGATTATGATAAGTTGAATTATCAAATGCACATACCTAAACTCCAAATAGATTTTTGAATTCAGGGTTTAAATAATTCAATAACAAGTACCTCTATGGCTAATATTCAAAAGTGATGAAAAAGCTTTTGCACAACTTGGGGCTTCACTAAATCTTTTAGTTGTTGGTAGCTTTTGAAGTATCCTTTTCCAAGAAAGTGGAATAGAAAATTCTATAACAATCCCAAAATCATTGAGTAGCCTAAGTAACAAAAATTGTTTAAAAAAAAACTCTTTACATTTGACAATACCGTAGCCTTGGGTTAGGTTGGACGCATTAAAAATGAATAATTAATTAATTCCAAAAAATGAATTCTTTAATGATATTTGTTTGAGCATTGAATTGCCTTCCAATAACACTTATGTTTCGGTGCTCACACTTTCATCCTTTCACCTACTTTTGCATATTGACTACATTTTTAATGTTCATGGAAAAAAAAATCACTAGTTAGGTGAATTATGACTAAATCCATGTGGGGATATTTATAAATATCGGGACACTTTTTTAATGACTAACGAGGAACATGCCTTTTTTTTACCAACTTCTACAAAATTTTAGATTTTTTTCACTTTCAAAATGCATTTATTATTTTTTCGTCATTTCCAATGTGCTTTTATCACATTTTTCGACCTTCAACGGTTTTTAAAAAAAAAATTGTTCAAAATTTTAAATAATTATTTAATGTCAAACCTGACCCATGGTTAAGGTAGTTATTGAACCAAGAAAAACACTCAAGTTCAAATATTAAAAAATGATAAATCGCCAAGTCCTTGGAAGTAAAGTTAAACAAAAAGAAATCAAGAAACTTGTTTGAAACCAAAAAAACAAAACATTGTATGGTTTATCTTGAAATAACATTCGCAAATCCAAACCTAGGATAGTCATAAAAAGCCCTTGTTGCCACCTTTTATGTGAGCACTCCTCCAAAATAGTGATATTTCTAAAATAGCTACTCCAACTTTTTCATGTATTTATTTTCTGTTTAAATTGCTTTCACTTCAATACACAAAAAGAAAATCTTGAAAAAAGGGTGCAAATAGGACATTCCAACATTGCACAAATATTAAAGAGCTTAGCAAGAATGCACAAAAAAGAAATGTAATACTAATGCACAAAAAGACAAAGAACTCAACTTAAGAATGCAAAAGAAAAAAGAAAAAAGAGCAATGCACAAAAGGGAAATATAAAGAATAAAAGAAAGAACAGAAACAAAACAAAAGGGACCCTACAACCCTAGAACCCAAAAAAAAAAACAACTCAAACCCTAAAAACATTATGAACATGCTATATCATGAATTTTGCTTGTGCTATTTTTGGAGTACCACTATTTTGTTGTTTACAATACTATTTTCAATCAAAGCACCCAAAAAAAACCAAACTAGTGTGAAGTGGGCATAACGAATTTTATGTATTGGCCAAGGTTTAATATTAAAGAATTCATTTAACATATGTAAACACAATAAAGATATGTAGGCTTGAAAAGTTTTCCAATGTTTTGCAAAATTGTGAATCCAGATTAAGATAAATGACCAACATGTAGTCTTGTCACAACATAAGGTAAATAATTACCATTTATCCTATGATTAATTTTATGATATGAGTGGGTGAATGTAGGGCAGATGAAGAAATCTTAAAATATATGCTTACAAGTTTGGCACATTGACAAGTGGGATGAAACATTAATTGTCCAAATTAGCATTGCAAATATGAATTTCATCAGATGACATTAAGAACATGATAATGGAAAGGATAACAAAAACGATAAGAGGCTGGTCAATACATTTAACAATACATAAAATGAATTCTTATAATAGTTTGTACTGTGCCTTCCGGATGGAAAGTACTAAGCCTTCCGAATTTTGAAAGATCCTTTGGAATGAAGGTAAATCTCAGGTAAATTTGAGGTAAATCAAAAAAAGTAAAAAAAACCAATTCAGGCTGGGGGAGCAACCTGAAAATATAAGGGAAAAAAGTGCCAATGCTTTACGTTAATAGGTACGGTCTGAGCAAGAAATAGCCGGCCTTTATACTCCCCATCTAAGTTCACGAGGTCAAAGCAGTGTTCTGTGTGATGCACATAGGTAGTATGAGCAAGACAAAACTGTTCATTTATTTTTGGTTCTGCCACTGTCACTAAAATCAAATCTAGTACCTCATCTCTGCCACTGCAAATTCTGACAGTTCTGAGAGCATCTCCAGTGGTTCTCAGTATGTGACCGTGCCAAAATGTTTTCACATCCGAGTTTCGTTATGTACTCTTTGCAACCCCACCAATAAAACTGAAACTGGGACAGCACATAGGTGGGGGACTACTAATAGCAAACCGCATGGACCAATCATTATGATGGGCCAATCAGAAACACTGAGCAGCAGTTAGGTCATATTTATTACACTCTTTTCTGCAGGTGCACAACGCTGCTGCGCCTCGTAGCAGCCACGACACGCTGCGCAACTATGCTGAGCCAAAACCATTTTCCTGAGTCATACCGGTACAGGTTGGATTTTCTTCATCCATTTTTGCAGGATCACTGTACTGAGAACCGCTGGAGATGCTCTGAGACTCTGCAATTATTTCACTTCAGGTTCGCTGTCAGATGCTTATTCCTTTCTATTCTTAGATTAACTTTGAAGGATTTGATCTGCCAGTTGATCACATAGGCTCTCTCAAGACAACATATCACCAACTCCATTGGATACAGGATTAGTGTGTGAGTTGTTGACCATTACTTCAGATAGTCCCATTCGCAGTACCTTCCACTATCCTCTCTCCGGGGTGGGGAGACACGAGGACAAAGAGGGAAGTAGAGCCAGAGTGGAGACTAATTCAAAGAAGCACAGGCGAGGCTTCAACATGGCCAATTCTTTTGTCGCGAGGCTCATTAGTCTCGCTGCTAGGAGTGAGATTCGCTATGAGGGCATTTGATACACTGTCGACAGTGAGAATGACAACATTGCACTGCGAAATGGTGTGTTGCTTAAAAATTTTGAGCTTGAACTCCTTTTTGTTTTTTCTCGTGTCACATTGGAAGTGCTTACACGGGAGACTATGGATGGCAAAATGCTAGAGTTTGTGGCTAGGCTATTGTTTCTTTTTGCTTTGGAAGCCGGGGTTTGAAGCAAGTTAGGGTTTCAGTTTTACTATTCCTGGAATATCCTCTATTGAGACAAAGGGTTTGTATGGATTATGGGTGGATGTAATTAGTGTCAACAACTAGGGTTTCATTTCCCATATATTTGCGGTCTCCAAGCAAAGGTGCTCATTGCTTTCGACCATATCATAAGAGGTCTATTTTGGTTTGGCTTGTGAGTCATATTGTGCACCATGCTTTGACCCATCACACACTGAATGCTGAATTGTTCCAGCACTGACCTACTATAGAAAGGATAAAATGGTCATCTGGAACATATGAATCTCGTGAATTGCAACTGTATTTGTTTGTATTGGACTATACTAGTAGAGCATAGATTTTGATTGCTAGAGAATAGGCATTGTTCTTGGCATCTTTTTATGGCCTCATATGATTGTTCCTGACACCTCCTCTATCAGAGGCCATAGCCTCTGTTTGTTCTCATCAGTGGTCAGTATATTGGTGTTGGGCCAGTTTGTGTCTTTGAGTATAAAGAAAGTAGCAGAATACAGGAGCAATAAGCACAGTTAACAATCAAATGACATTAACTGTATATCAGTTTGCTGATTCACATAGTCTAATCTCATTTTGTGTTGTGTTTTTTTTGCAGCTGGAATTGGGCTGCCACATGGAAATGTCTTTTAGTTTTGTTATGGTGTCTTAACTTTTAAGATGCCCTTGGAGTCATCTCAGTCAATTGCAATATTTCTCCACCTCATGTGGGCAATGACAATGCCTATAGCCAACATGATGTGGAATCCTTTGGGAAAGTGTTGCATGTCCTTACATTAGGCCTATGGGATGGGCTTCCATGTACATGCAGTTAAACACCTGAATGAATTGACCTTGATAGAGGCTCATAGTGCATCATTTGGAACAGAGGGTTGAAAAAAGGATGGCCCTTAGATCGCAGCAAGTGACAAGGTCTATGATTACATGATTTTCAGCATTGAAGATATTGAGGTGGTTATCAGGCTTCAGTTTCTTATGTCATGGTTACAAGTTGAAGAGGCAATTGTTGGTGTTTCAAAGGAATTGAGATCTCAGTGCTTTCTTCTGTGAGGCTGGAGCATGTATTTATCAGGTTGATGACAACAAAAGTTTTCGGTTGTGACAGGCTTTGTTGTCAATATGGTCTGAACAAGACTTAGAAGTAAAGTCATCCCCACCACTACACCCCCTCAACTCTGCCACTACTCCCTACTAATCCTGCAATTATTTCAAGTCAGGTTAGTGGTGAGATGCTTGTTCCTTTCATTTCTTTGTTGATCTTGTATTGTTTGATCAAATATGCTCCTAAGACAAGGTATCATCAATTGGATTGAATACAGCAATGATATGTGCATTGGTGGCCATTTGTTCAAGCATTACCAGTAACAATACCTGTCAGCATCCTCTCTTGGGTCATATATTGGTGGGATACTCTCAGCAGGGTCATTGTCAGAGGCAAATGGCCCACCACCTTCATATTCTGGGTTGCCACCAGCTCAAAGGATTGGGATGCCATCTCCTGGCCCATGGGGGCCCCCATCAACTCCACCACCAGGGGCAAATGGCATATTGAAAGGGGAGGGGAAGTACAACATATTGAAAGATATCTTTCATATCATGCAGGTATGTAGTAATTTGCAGTTATTCACTTTGATATCATTATCATTTAAACTAAAAATGTGTTACAAGATATGATATCATATAGATGAGGCTTGAAACTTGTTTGCTGTATCCAGATACATAGTTATCAGTTCGAGGTTTCCTGTCTCTGTTATCACCAACTACTATTTATGTGGTTGTATGCTAGAACCAAATATAATAAAAGTCCTTCCATCTGGGTACTTGGACTTTGCAGCAAACTCTATAATGCACATCCAGATGTTAATTTCACCAAATAGGGCCAATCTGGTAACAATCAAGTAGCTCCTATGTCATTATTTATTTGACAAACTTTGTAAGACTTTGAATGATGCAACAACATGGATTCATGGTCCATCTTTTTGAGGCATTCAAAGATCCTATCACAATTTGGAAAACCTTGCACAGATAGTGCAGGAGGCTGAGATACTTGTTGGTGATTGTTGTGATGCCTGATGGATCCAAGTGGCCATGATCTTGGCAAATGTGAAAGAGCATTTTGCATCCTTGGCTTTTAAACTAAGTCTGTACTTGCAACTTCTGCAGAATAATTTCAATGAGAGTGAAGACAATGTTTTTGAGTGAACTTTGAGATCAAAAGTGGAGTGATGATGTCAAGCACGAAGAATTTCACTTTGATGAGGAAGCAAAGGAAGATAGAGAACTCTTAATATCAAGATTGATTCAAATTGGTTCAAGTGGTTCAGAGAATCTCGTCAGAAGATTAGAGATCTCCTCTAATCAAGCTACTTTGTTGTGGTACAATGTACAGAAGTATTCGGTGACTGCCAACTGGTCAAGTAGGAAAGGGAGCATCTGTAACTGTGCACAAAGTTCTGTGGCTTGGAAAACATTTTGCACAAAAATGGTTTTATGGACCAGAAAAGAAAGATATGCAACAGGAAGCATTTCTTCTTGTGGAATTGTCTCACCCAAAAATATTTTGCCCTTACTTTGTTATGTTACCAAGGATCAAAGTCGTTCCCTGTTTATGGAACCAATGGATTTGGGGATCTTTGTCCATTGATTGCTCAAAAGAATGGAGGACAATGAGACCTTGATGCCCCATTTGAGCTTCTTGAAGCAGTTGACATCATGTTGCAAAATTACCTACATCAAAACTGTGTGGTTCATTGAGTTCTGAAATCAATGAACATTCTTGTCAAATGTGATGAACATGAAAGGCATGTGTATGCAAAAGTGGCTGATTTTGGGCTCTCCAAAAGGAAATAGTCAAGCTGTACCTACACCAAGCTAATGATGGATTGGGGGACAACTTGATGGATGACACCAGAACTGTTTGGTGATTCAGAGGATCATGTTGGTCCAAGTGGTCAAGTGAGTTGAGTCTATCATTCAAATATCCCTTCAAAGTTGACATCTACAGCTTGGGAGTGGCATGTTATGAGATTTTGGCAGGATGTGTCCCTTTCTACAATTCCAAATTGAAGAAGCTTCAGAAGAGAATAAAGGATGGTTTGAGGCCAGATATATCTGAACAACATCTTGAACAACTATCCACCTTGGTTTGGACCTATTATCATCCCAACCCTGCATGGCCTTCATTTCTTGACATTTATGGCACTTTGGCATATATGTGCCTTTCATGTTCATCACACTTGACAAGAATGTTCATTGATTTCGGATCTTGATGGCAAGCAAAAGTCCATCAGGGTTTGAAATGGTGCTAAAGGGTCTCGACAACCAGCTTGAGATTGCCACCTTAGACTCCTTAGGTAAGGCTATATATGACAGGTTTGTTTTTTCTTTAATGGTTCAGGATGGGCTTATTTTTCTTTTATGCTTGCTGATTTGTTGCTGTCAGGTTTGAAATATTTGTAACTTTGGTATCAATTTATCTCTCAATTCTATTCAGGTTGACTTTGTTTGCAAGTGTGGAGAGATTCTCAATACTTATGAAGATATGTGATAAACAAAAGAAGTCTAGGATTTCTGAAACTGTACTACAAGGGATTATCCCAAATGTCTCCCGTGATTCTCTGCTGGTGCTTTCATAGTAGCAGACTGAAGATAAGTTTATGTCATAGGTCAATGGAAGAAGAATGCAATCTATATTCCTAGGTAGCCATATCTTAGGTAGCTGTTTTTGCCAGTGAAGGCCATTGAGTCATTTATTTAGATCCTGCAACATGTCTAATGGGATTGGAGATGTGAACCTAAGATCACTTGTAAAGCAATCTTTGACCACTTTGCAATTGACTTCACACCATAGGAATTTCCTACCAGGGTCTGAGAAGTTGGTGTTGGGGTCTGATAACTGGTTGTGAAATCACACATGGGTCCTGCAGGTGATTTAAAGGAATTAATGGTGGTGGTAGAAATTTCAGATGCTGAACTTGTGTTGGATGCAATGGATACCCTGGCTGTAGAGGTGTTGATGTAAAACGTATGGTACATAAGGCAGGTCCAACATTTTCACTCCGAAAATATGCTCTTTATTGGTACTTAAACCCCTCAGTTTGCATAGTCTTAACCTTGGTGTTGCCAAAACATCCATCTCCTTAGTCCAACCTGTGCATGAGCAACACGGCAACACTGTTTGTCAATGCGAATTATGTTCAGTTATGAGGCCATTGACACTCTGGTAATTCTAAGCTGTCCAAAATGGATCGAGAATTTTATGATATGTTCACTGTTGCAGATTTAATATAAAGGCAGGTGGTGGACCAATGGCTGAAGTAGCGTAGAGAAGAGCTGCCAACAGTAACCCTCAACTGCAACACAAAGCAGCAAGGAGGGAACCTTGGCTGCAAGTAATCTAGAAATGTGACTAAGATTGCAGAGGTTTTGCAACATAATGATGGACTGGTCCTGCAACTACCAGGTACACTTTGGTACCTCATCTGTTGAACATCTGTTTCTGTCACACTGTTGACTGATAAACTCAAGCTTTGGATGTCCTCTTCTGCTGGCTGCGGAAGTGCTTTGAGCTCACAAGCTCCTTGGCAGCTCCACAACTGGACTTTGGAATTGCAATTTGTGTGAGTGTAATCTTCATCATGAGGAAGAGCAGTTTCATCAAAAGTTTTCTTGACAACAAGATTATGTGTCCCTTTCAGGGAAAGAAATAGTGTGACTCTGGACTGGAGGAACATGACTTAATTCGATCTACAAGGTTTCTCAATCCAGCAATGAAGAAGAATTTTGTCTGAATGTGAATATGGTAACAACCTGGGACCAAGGAGTTTGATGTGGAGGATTTGTTCAGGAAGGAGTTGAACATTAAAATCGCAGCTGTATCATGTTCATTGACACATTGCACAGTGATTGGCTTCTACTGCATCACTCACCATGGAGATTGACATTCCCACGGTACTGTTCGACCTAAACCTTGGTTGTTTTTCCACCCTCCCTCCACTCCTCTGAGCTCCTTCCAAACCTCACTCTGTGTTTGTGACAATGTGTTCAACTCCACCTTATAAACAGTGTGGTCCTGCTCTATCAGAAATGTGTTGGTGGGAAGGACCTGGTTCCGGAGAATAAGGGGAAGAGTCACTTACAATTAGGCATGATAATGAACTCTTTTGCCTTGGTTGCAGAGTCAAAGCAAGGATGAAGATGCAGGGCTTACTGAGATGGACACAACTGAAACAGCACCTGTGGCCAGGGACTGCACATACATCAACAAAATGAGAAGTTTATGATGAGGGGATACAGAATCCCCATGTCAAATGCGCTGGAGAAAGACAAGAAAAAGATTGCGACAGGCAGTTCCTGGCAGCAGATGCTAAGGCCAAAGATGGCTATGATTTGATTGTTGACTCTCAAGTGGATTAACAAAATGTCCTAGCCAGGTTCTCACAGAGCATGAAGATGACACTGGTGAAGGGGGATATGGTTGATAGAATCTTGACCAGTGGTCCAAGATTAAGAGCAACAATCTGGCCAGGACACTCATTTACAATTTCAAGTGCAGTCATGAAATTGCATGTCCTGAGAGTCTGTTTGTGTGTGTTCGGTAAAGCATGTGAAGAATCATGTTTCCCTTTCTCTTCGAAGATCTTTGATTAAGTCCCTTGGGCTTGTTCAGAGAAGCACACTTCTTAAAATCTTGAAAGTTTCAAAGATTGCTGAGGGGAGAACAATGTGAAAAATCTGCTTTATCCATTCACATGGATCTATACTTGTTAACAAGATAGGGGTTATGTGATGAGCTGAATGGTCTGTCACAATTTTGTTATGGATTGATTTGTTGTACAA
>Ga0116227_10007582_pt1 | contig 21052 bp, 12 predicted proteins | sample S1TSphgellanicum_FD_89693 | JGI IMG/M metagenome (GOLD analysis project Ga0116227, IMG submission 89693) | Host-associated microbial communities from peat moss isolated from Minnesota, USA - S1T2_Fb - Sphagnum magellanicum MG | ecosystem: Host-associated > Plants > Peat moss > Unclassified...
AAAGGTCCAGGCAGTTTAACTGACACAGAAAAAAAAACCCATCAAAAAAAAAAAAAACAAAGGTCCAGGTAGTTTAACTGACACAAAAAACAAAACCCATCAAAAAAAAAAACAAAGGTCCGAGCAATGCCTGGAAACTGCCCGGATAGACTGACTGACTGACTTTTTAAAAAAGTTTATCGTCGTTGGTAGTGCGCAGCAGCACAGAGCTCAAATTTGAGGATTATAGCCTCAAAGATTGTAGGCCCAAAAATTAGGGAGACTTTCCATGAGAAGGCCCCTCACCCAATGGAAAATCTGCATGCCTTCCCAAATTGTAAATTACAAAAAGAATTTTCACTTGAATGGGGGAAGATCTACATGTGATCGGTGGAAGGTCTGTGTAAATATCGATGCATGAATACAAGGAGGTGCTTTCAAATACAAAGGAATGCCCCCTTGAAATATACCGTACTTCATGAGTGGGAAGAAAGGAGAGAAATGGTTTCCCAAAAAAATTACCTATATGTTTCACAATGTTTAACAAGGGTATCTCTCAAGCAATGAAAACAATGAAACTAACATGAAAAGAAATCATCACTTACACCTTGCGAGAGAGAGATGGTAACACCAATGCATGGGTCCCATTCAGGGAAATTCCCTTTACTTGAGTTGCAAGGCAAGGATTCATAGCTAATACTAATTATTATTGTTATTGTGTCTAGTAATTCACTAAACAAACGTGCCATTGTATATAAGTTATATAACTAAGAAATAAAATTTAGTGAGTCCTTTTTAAAAAGCAACTAACTTAAGTGAGCTAAACACGTTCTCATGGTGTTACCATCTAGAAATTAGAATGAATAAAATGTAACAACCCCTTGTTTAACAAGGTACGTAATCCACCTAAAAGTCATGATATCACCAACCAAAAGCAATGTAGAAATATTTTGTAATAGCAACACAACAGACGTGTTGACACATTGTGTTTTTCCTTGGGGTACATAGGGGGCTAAAATAAGTCAAACAAAGCATTGGAATGGAATCAAAATCTCGTGCCCGTAGGAGTTGTTATTTTTTGTTTTTTCTGGGATAAAGAACCCAAGCCAAAAGATCTCTAGTATAGTAAAACCTTTTTCCATTAGTGACATACAACTCAGAATTTCACGTTTAGGGGGGCTTCTTGTTGCACAAAGGCAAACAAACCATAAAAAACCAGAAATTGCATACGAAACACCACCACGACAGCATTTGGCCCCTTCGTCGGCCAAAGGTAGGCAATGGAGTCCAGATGTCTAAACTCTAAACTGCACTAAAAGATCAAGGAGCTTGTTGCATACATCGTACATGGCTTTTTGGTGGCATGTAAACAATGTCTTGATTTTGCTTGAGAATTGGGTCTACAAGAGAACTGGCCACTAAACCTTCTTCCAAACCAGTAGTAACAACAGTTGAAATAGGTAATGTATTAGGTTTTTGACCATTTGGAGGAAGACCTGGTGGAGCCATGGGTGGCCATTACCCGAGCCTGACCAATGACCATTATCTGGCATAAAGAGACCAACTCTGCGAGACCTCATGCTGAGGAGCTTTGTGTACTATTTTAGTTCATAATGTTCTAGGGCACAGCCAGGGAGTCACGTGCAATTTGAAAAAACCCTAATATCTGTGGGTGAAGCCGATAACCTCTCTTTGACCGAGTAATAACTAATTTGAGCTCCACGCTGCGCACTACCAGTGATGATCAACTATTTTAATTTTTTTCCCTCTGATTTTATATGGTTTTTAATAATTCATCATTATTTATGTCAATGTCAAATTTAAATAAAATCAGTATATATTTCATGGACATGAAAAGACATATGTTAATTTGTTTTTCATATTCATGTTGGTGCATAGGGGAAAAGAGTGAGGTAGTTATAAAATGAAATTAATTAATAATAAAAAGTGGGAGATAGTTATTAAAAAACTAATAAGAAAAGGAAGCAATTATTTATTTTTAAAATGAAATAGATAAATTTGAAAATGAGATAAGTTATTTTTGAAATTGTCTTTGGAATGTTCCATGGACAACCATACGGAGGATTCCCAAAAAATCCCCCATATACAAGTTCGGATTACTCAAAATCCCCCATAATACCAGTTCAGATTACTTGTCACTGGAATAACAATTATTGAGTAAGTATAACAAGTTAGAGCCCTCTCATTGTATACATTGCCAAACAAGTACCTACATTCCTGAAAAGGTTGAATCAAATGAGAACTGCATTGTTCCTATAGTCTCTTTTGTCGTTCTTGAGTGTGGGGTCTCTGGTTCTGCCTGCCTCCCTTAGAGAGTCACTAAAACATTCTTGTTGGCCAATAATAACCCTGGACCAACCCGACCCATCCTTTGATATTTTCTGAGTAAAAACTTCACCACGTCAAAAGGAAAGTTTTGTAATTTGCCTGTGCCCATGCCTGGAAATACTCGGAGAAACTTGCTCGGTGTCAGTATGTGGAAGGCACCTCATCACGTCCATGAATGTACCTAATAGAAAAGAAAAGAGAAGGAATTGATCTTACAAATAGGTACTCCTTCCTTCAAAGTGAGAGAGAAATTTTATACATACTAATAATAGGTGTAAGATCCCTCCAACTCTTAAGAAGTAAGTGTAAGAACCCTCTCATTTTACAAGTCATGATCTCTGTACATACATATATACGGTTTATGTACATATGGTTTATGTTCATGCTAACATTGGCCTCATGCTTTACGATGGGTAGGATGGGCGGGGAGCACATTCCCAAAAAGTGGCACCAGATTCAGCTGTCAGCTAGACCTAGGCCCCCTTTTTGGGGAATGTGGCCCTCTACACCCACTTGGGCTTTAGCCGACTCCTCAATGCTTCTGGATTTAAATGCACGAAAAAGAAGCAGATTTCATCAAACACCTCAGAACAGAGTCGAGAGAGAGAGAGAGAGGAAGGGACAGAGAGACAGAGAGAGGGCGGGGGAGAGCAAGGACGGTTGGGAGATTGAGAGAGTTGGGGGTTTGGGGTATTGGATCCCAGATAGGTACCATGTGGCAATCTGTGCAGGTGGAGAGAGTCAAGGGCTTTTTTTTCAGATGTCATGCGTTGCAACAGATGGAAAACAGATAGTGGTTTTTTTGTTTGGAAAACTTGGATTGAGTTCTATTGATTTGTTGTTGAGGGCTGACGTACAGTTGGGGAGTGATTGGAAGCTTTGAACGCTAGATGGTGGGAGAATAAACAAAGCAAACGATGGGGAGTGGAGGATTGTGAACCAGAGGGGTGTGTTTTTGGGACTTTAGTTTGGTTAAATTGAGTGAGATTTCAACATGCCGGACCAGAAGATTTGTACCTCGGAGCCGCGGGCGGCTGAGCTCCAGAAGCTCGGATGTGACAAATTGTTCACCGGACTGCGATCGTCCGCTGCGTCTTTACGCGGTGGCGATTGCCCCGAGTTCGATCGGGTTTCCACGGCCTTGTTCTCCAAGAAATTCGGTGTCAAGCCGTCGCTATGCTGCGCTACTGGTCAGCTCGCTGCTGCTGCTGGGACGTCGTCGCTCAATGCGCTTCTCACCACGGCCAAGAGCCATCATCATCCCTTGGCCGCAAAGCAGTCGCTCTTGGCCAGCAGCGACTCCACAGCCAAACTCCGCAGTACCAAGTCTCCGAAGATCATCGCACCAGGTCTCAGGAAACCACCCTTCAAGAACGTCGGCTCAGGCCCAGCTTCACCGTAAGCTTCATCTTCTTCGGACATTCACGGCGAATTTGTCCGTCTCCTTATGTATTTGCATCTATGGCTGAAGAAGATGATCTTGAATCAGACAAGTGTTGTTGTTGTCAGTCTTGATTGCTATGGCCGCGATGTTTTGCGTATCTTTTGTTACGATCGATCTCCGAACAATTGTCACCTAATTTTGGCAACAGGGTGCAAGTCGCGGCGCGTGCCGTGGTGCGGTCTGTGGGGACAACGGGCTCAGATCAAGCGAAATTTGCAGGCCATGAAGCAGCTTTCTTCCACCAGTCGCCTGCAGCTTCACAAGAAGGGAGTCCCTTGAAGCTTGAGATTGTGGAGACTCATGCGGCGGCGTCAATAAATCCTCCGCCAGAGTACCGAGACCCTCCAACACAGTACCGAGGCGTCCGTGTGCGTCCAGGGGTGAAAGGGTTTCTGGTGGAGATTCGACCAAAGAGATGGAAGAAGACGATTTGGCTCGGGACGTATCCAACCTCCCCTGAGGCTGCCAGAGCATACGATGCCGGGATTTTTTACACGGGGAAAAGCATCCCTTACAATTTCCAAGAGTCAAAAAACTCCTTTTCCCCTCTACCGGAGCATCTCTCACTCGATGATTCTGACCCTGAAATCATGGACCAGATCACATTCTTTGTCAAAGGTAAGGCTCGGGAAGCAGCCAAGAGGGGCAAGGCTCTGGAAGCAGCAGCCAGGAAGCCCCAGAAAGTCAAACCAACACTGCAAGGATCTCAAGTACTGCAAACTGGAAATAAGAAACCTGATCATATTGTAAGCAGCAGCAGCAGCAGCTCAGTCAATGAAGTACAAGGATATTGCACTTCACCAGCCACTGGATTGAGCTCTGACAATAAAGGCATGAGTCTGCATGTGAAGGATGAAGCTGATTCTGCTGGTTGCAGAGACCTTGTCAACTCAAATCCATTTGAAAACCTGGAACCTCTTCCAGGCAATCTTGGAAACTACAGCGCTACTGAGCAGGAGCTTTTTCCAGGGTATGATCATAGCCTGGACTGCTGGGGTCAGATCCGAGCTCAGACTGGTGTAAATGGGTACTCACCTGAATCTGGTATCCTGGAAGACAAAGACCTCTGTATCACACAACAAACATCAGCGTATCTCACAGAGGAGGACATGCAGGTTCCAGATCCACCTACCTGCTGCTTCCAGTCAGGGCTTCCTAGTTTTGAGAATGATGAAAACTTGGGCAATCTCGCTACATTAGACCTGCAGGATTCATGCGGACTCCTCCCAGCATCCTTTGATCTAGGTGTGTGGGATCCATCTCTAGGTTCAGATGGGTCACTTCTTCAGAAAAATTTCTTGAATATGGAGCCATGTGACAGCTCATATGTATGGTGGCATCAGGCCAAACAGTTACATGATTTGAGTTTTGCAAGGACCCATGAGTTGCCTGAAGATGTTTTGCTCCTGTGTCAGAAGGGGGAGGATGCAAGCCTCAAGTCTGGTTGCATCAACTCAGTGGTTCAGGAGCCTGACAATGACGATGAATTCTCAGTTTCTCTCTGGCAGTAATAATGCCTATAGTAGGGGATAAATATATGGTTGATTTAGAGAGTGAGCTCAAGCAACTATTCTTGTCGGAGAGTCGGACCCATTTGCTCATCATTCACACAGCTCATGACAACCCATCCCAAATCTAGTGATCTCTCTGTTCAACCTGACTGCTGGCTGTATACCTCGAGCTGATGTTGAAGGATTGCACTAGGGTACTGCATTGTCAGTGTAGTATTCCTTCAGAATGTAATGGCAGCTGGGAGTCAGTCACATGTGAACAATTTTGTAAACATGATCTGTTACTTTGAATTGTGTTTTGATTGTGTCTCTTGTAATGCTTGGATGTGGACACTCAACTTTCACATGCTTTGCTAGACATTGATCTAGTTCCAGGGAATCAATGTTTGCGGTTTATGTCTTGTAATATGGCACGAGCTTGGAAGTTTGAAACTGTTCTTTCAGATGGTCTGTTTCATTCATGAGCACATGGCTTCTTCACTTGCAGAACAAGTTCCAATTTAAACTTTTACAAATTCACCTTCATCTCAAGAGGCTCCCGCAAAAGGCACTCAAGAGTGAAGTCAATGTGGTCCTGTCTGCCTCCAAACAGATCATCTGTGGTGCCTGCAGCCTCAAAATCACAGCAACCACTTAACAGGAAGATGCAATTCTGTTGGACTAACATGCCAATGTATAGGTTTGGGTTGTCTACTGAGTCCTACAACTACCTCTTAGTTAGCTTATGTCAGAAGATCTCTACATAGGTCATGGTGATCCAAACTATTCAGATATTTGTTGGTGTGCATCAAGCTGGTCCACAACATTAGTCAGCAAGCTTTCTATCTTAACTCTCAAAAGGCATGAACCATGCTTACCTCATACATTCCTTGAGAAATCAAGTGGTATCGCTTGCATATGAGGTGATAAACCAACATGTTACAAGGAGGTATGGTTTCTGTGGGGTCTGCAGCTTGAAGGGTTATGTCTGGTTCTGAAGCAAGGTTGGGGCTTTCATTTATGTCTTCTTCTGAAGGTGGAGCTTTTACCGATGATCTATACAATAGGTGAAAATCTGCGAACTGATCTTTTGCTGCTGAAGCGAGGTGCTGTTGATCTCATCGTTCTGTTGTATGGGAAATTAAGACTGAAATGCTGAGTTTTTGAAGACCTTCACTCACAGCTTTTTCCTGGGCTGGCTTGGTGATTCCCCAACAACATGGAATATTGAGAGCCTCATTCTGGTAAGTGTCTGGAGTGTTCTGCCTTTTTGTTGCATGGGCAGATCACAAGTGACAACATCTATCTATTAAGGAAGGTAGTTTACTTGTTTTTTCTGTCACGTTGATATCTCCCAAAAAGGGGGTCGGGGCCCCCTGTTTTGTCAAAGAACAATGGCAACTATGCTCTTGTCACCATTGGGAAGGCCTTGATGAGTTGGGGTGCACTGAGGCAGTTTGGTAGTGTTTAGGGCTATGGTGCAAGAGTTATTGAATATTGAACAATTTTGTCAAAGAAAATTCAACAAAATCAAAACTAAATGTTTTAGGGAAATTGAGGCAAACTCTTGGTACTGTTGGAAAACCCTTGATGAGTGGGATTTCTTGGAGGTGATTTTTGTAATGTTTAGACCTAAGGTCGGGGAGATATAGAAATCTGAGTAATTTTCATGACTGGAAATTAACTTAAATTTTGATGTAGTTTTTTCACAATTGAGCTCTACCGTCAAGATCCTGTTCACACTAAGAGCAGTTACACACTCTGTTCACACTTGGGCCAGTGACACAGGCCACACTAGTTGTCATGATTTGATAGCAAGTCTATTGCAGATTGGCTAAACCCCCACCAATTCAGACCTAGACAATCCTTGCCAAGCCTTCAGGTTTATCATGTAGCCAACCACTGATCAGCAGCTGACACATAATTTCCTGACTTCCTGAATGACACATGTTTCATAAGAATTTCATCACAATCTCTATAATTTCCTCCTTTCAGCTTCTCTAAAGGAAATGAGGAGCACCTTCAAGTAGATGGGTTCTTTTCGGCAGGAGAGCTGATCAACACTCTAGGAGGATTTAAGATTCATAAGTATTCTATATTGATTCAAAGCTCCAAAGATTAGTCATGCTTGCTTTCCTACCAATTGAATGCCAAGAAATCTGTGGGTTTGTTGTGCAACCAGAGCTGAACAGGAAAAATTTATGAACAGTTCAATTCCCATAGTCATCAAAGGTGGAAATCATGTGAAGGGCCCAAGCCAGAAAGGCTGCAAGCGCTGAATTTTTGCTGTACATGTGAAACAATAGATGATTCTACTACACAGAACAAATATTGAGTTTGCCTCTCTTCCCATAAGCTAAACATGTGTATATTAAACTTGCAACAGAAGAATTTGAAGACACAATTTAGTAAAGAAAGAGAACAAATTTACACAAATACTTGTCACCATCAAATACTTCAGAGAAAATATAATCTTGTAACCCACAACATCATCTTGTTGAATTGGTCTTGTGTAGAATCAGCATCCCACGTGATGAGGTGATCCTCATGGCTTTAGAATATTAGTACCCATCTGTTCATTTGGTTTAGTTTGACCTAAACCATAACTCATTTTGTCAACCTTGATTAATCTAAACACTTGCGCACCCACTTAATATTTACTTTTGTGCAAGAAGACAACCCTCCAGAAGTCCTGGCATATATATTTTATGGAACATATGACATTAATGATGTTTTTTTTTTTTTTGAATGTTATGAAATAAGAAAATTTTGAAAGAAAATTTTATGAAAATTGAAGTTAATTTAGATATATTTTCATAATCAATTTTAAACTTTCTATTTTCATTTAAATAAATTTTCAATTTTATTTTTTTTAAAGTAGTTGCATGGAAGTAACGTCTGGTGAAAGGAGCCGTGCATATGATATGAAGGAAAAATACTTGAGTTAAAAAAACACGACATGAAAAAGGGAATGAAGACTTTACCAAAAACAACACGATGTGAAGAAAAAAACGAAGATGTTTGCTTATGCAATTAAGCTTGCTTGCCACCACAATGATCAGATTGTCATCAAATGCTAAATTACTTTGGGTGCATTCACAATAAAAGGAGCTAGTAGGCCCCAAGTGTAGGTCCTTTGTTTTTTCAAGTTTGAAGCACGGCCTCCATGTTTTGGATAGGGCCCATTATTGAATGATAGTGTCAATTTAAAAAGTTTAATTCACATGTGTTTCCATCAATTTTCAAACAATATGTAATTAAATTTATTTTTAATGATAAATTTTCAAGTAAATCAAATATGTAGATTTCAACAAAAGTAAACATGTCAATTTTTTTTAAATAATATGTGTTTCAAACCTTCAATGATACATTATACATTGAATTTATCAAACATACATTTTTTTAACATCATTCCAAATGGAGTAGAACATATTCAACAAAAACAAATAATGTCATATAGCACATTCAATATTTATGAAAATGCAACCTGGCCTTTACTTATACCAAAATGTATGTTTTTTGTTTAAGGAAGTTTTTCAAATTATGTAATTTGATGACCAAAAGCACATTTAGACACTTAAAAAAAGACTATCATGGATAATTAAAACAAAACATATATTCAATTTTTTAATGATATCATGCTCTCATAATCATCAATATATGGTCATTCACAATTTTTCAAAATTAATGGTTTGGTTTCTACATAAGATAAAAGACGTTCAAAATTTTAATACTTTGTACACATTGAACTATCCACTCCTTACTATACACTTTATGACCAATGAAACATACCAAGATTGCACAAAGTTCATTATGATGAAAATCCATAAGTATACAAACATTTTGAAAGTGATTTCATTAAATTATAATCCTTACAACTCATGTAATCATTTTTCAAAGTCATGGGGGTGCAAGATTTTATGTGTGTTACACATGGTCCTTGGCTCTTTTTACTATGAACGCACCCTTTTGCACAAAATTTGAGACAAAGAACTTTTCTAGTTTTTTTTTTTTTTCCCTATTCTTCATCATCCTCTAGTGGAGTTCTTTATTCCTTGTTAATAAATATCCAATTATAGGGATCGGTGGGTGTTGTTGCTAACTAGCAATCAAATTGCAAAACCTTAATTAGATCCACCTTACTTTCTCAACAGCTACAATAGGGCAATCATTTGGAAATAAAATCAACATAATTGCAAGAATATTAACTCTTCTTCAAGTGATCATATTCTTCTTCAAATTCGTTTCAAATTTTTTTCTAATCATGATCTCATCTATTTTAAAAACGAGAATTGCCAAGGTGATTCATCTTGATCAACCCCCATTTCTTTTGTTTGTTTTCTATCAAATCTATGAGCATTTTCCACCCACACAAAATATCTTGTTGGCAACTTGGAATCATGAAAAGATGATGGCAAATTATCTTTTTATCATTGATAAAAGTGGACAAACTTGAGGAAACATCAGTTGGTACAAGAATTTTGATAGGAGTTTCGATCCAAGAATGTGTCAATTTCATCAAACTCCCATCTTTGAACGTTCATATATTCTTCCTTTTGTTTTTTACCCTATATGTATAAAATCAATAGGTGTAGTATTAGTTTACTCACTACAATAGATCGTGGTCCAAACCACTGTGCATTCCATTCATTTTCAAGTGGATTAAACCAATTCCACTACAATGACATTATGGTGACATCTTGTCCAACTTAGTGGAATTGGCCAGTGAATGGGGTCGCGTGGCAATGACCAATGGAATCTTAGTGGATTAGTCTACTATAATATATGGCATGTACTATACCCAAGACAACGGTGATTGGATTGTCCCCTATGATCCTTAAATGAAATGCATATTGATGTTTTGGTGATTACATAGTGATTTTCTTGTAATCACACTTGACCTATTGTTGTAGTGGGTGTATATTAATCTTTTAGTGATTGCATCAAATAATATTTTAGAATGGTTGTGCATTAATCTTCGTGTCATGGGTCCATAACGATTTTATAGTGACTAGCCATGTTAATGATTCCAAAAAGTTTCAATGTGTAGTTAGCACACCATATTACACCCATGATTAATCATAACTTCTATTAACGATTTTTTCAATTTGTTGGATTAACATATTACTTTCACATTTTAATTCTAAATATTGGTTTGCACTAACATTCATCATTGTAAGGTGCAATACTAGTGGTTAGGCTCACTATAATTGAGTGGTGGGATTGATTGTATTCCATGTCATTACATCTATTAATGACTTGTGAGGTCATTTATATAAAAGTTCACCATAATCCAAATCTTCCAATTACCATTTTTCTTGTGTCTAATCATAATCATGTGTCACGTTGGAATTCAAAAAGGTAGAATCCTTAAGAGTTGTGTCATTTTGGCACATGTCACTTTATTTTCCCATAAACAGTTTTGGTCATTCACATAGTTAGGTAGTCCATACATTACCTTTGGTAAAGGTGTGATAATCTACCCTAGTCATCAAACACTATAATGTCACTCATATCATGTTAAAACTTACATATCACTAAGTCATAAATCTTATTCCTTAATATTCAAATCATTGCCCCATACATGGACATGCCCACATCTGATCCATAAGCAATATTGGTCATTATGGCACATGTCATTTTTATTTTTTTCACTCAAGCATGGTCATTCACGTAGCAAGGTGGTCCATACACTACCCTCATTAAATTGACAATCTACCATAGCTAGTCACCAAACATTATGTCATTGATTTCATATCGTTATTTGGCCTATGTATCACCAACTCATCATAAGGTTTAATGACTTGAATTAATTTGTTGTGATGTGCCACTTACATGTATTTTTGGAATAAGGTGCGATGGTGCTAATTTTTCTTGGCCCCTTTACTTTGAACCACCACTTCCTCCTCCCCTTTTTTTTTTTCATTCCATCATGGTTTATATATGTTAACCCCTATAAAATACAACACATTTTGCCCAAAGGCCTAGGTCATTACAGCCTATTCAATCATTAAAATATATGCCATTAGAGCTAGTTTTATTAACATTTATGTCATTGGTGGCCTATGTCACTCAACACATGTCACATAATATCATTAATGCCCTATGTCACTCACTAAAACTTGGGTTTGTCACTATGACCTATGTCACTAAAGAATCATATGTCATTAATCACTATGCCATGAAGGCCTATGTCACTAGGACATATGCCAATAAGGCTCATGTCACCACGCTTATGTCACTCAAGATTATAATATCACCAAGGTTATTATCATTTCAATTTGATGTAAATTTCATTAAGGCTTCTATATGTCACTAATGTTTATGTGACTTAGATCTATTTCATTTAGTTTTATGTCATTTAAAACATGTTCCTTGTCACGAGGGCTTGCATCACTTGGACTTGGCGTTAGTTTATGCTTAAATCATCTACCATAGTGATTGTATTTTAAAGTTTGTTGAAACCATAAAACATGCACATGAAAGTTCGAAAGATGGTACCTATGTTGTTGGTTACATCCATGTCCTGTTTTTCCACCTCATGTGCAACTCTTTTGAGCTCTTGTAATCAAAATATAATGATGTTTCATGATTGCCCAGAACAAAACAGGTCGTACCTGGTTACTTGGGATGAAGATTCACCTCTTGTCCTAACAATTTTGTTTTATTTATGGGATTACAACAATAAGATAATAATTTGCAACATACAACACCCAAGTTGGATGATACTTGTAGCTCCATGAAGTAGGTTAATGGTGTGCATCCCAAAGCTATCAATTCCCATAATTGGGTATGAATAGCCTGCATACACATTCATTTTCTCTAATGGCATTTGGAGTCCTCCAATAGTGAACATTTGCATATAGTCAACCATGCTACTTGAAACAATGACACATGAATCCTATCCAAAATTATCAATGGTTTGCTCATAACCATTCTTGCCTTGATCTTGAACTAATGCATTTATGCAAAAATGTGCATTCAACACCCACCCCATAACAACAACAATGTTGGGCTACATACATTTATACATGGTGAGAAATTAGAACTAAAAATTACATCATAACTTAAAGGAACAAAACTTGGCACTTCAAGAAATGTGGGAAAATAACATTGTTTAATCATTTATAACTTACAAAAGGTTGAAAATTTTATAGGATGTTTGTTTCATATTTTTTTCAAGCACATTTTCTTTCATGTACACATAATGGAACTAAATAGTTCATTTTGCCTTCAAAATCAAAGCTGAAAACAATGACAACAATGTTGTATTTCTCATCCAAAGATAAATTTTTGAACCAAAACAATGGGTAATCATTTTGCCACGTTTTTTGCAAACACATTTTGCATAAAAATCAAACAAGCTACATCTAACAAATAAATTTTAATTCCATCCATTTTCAATGGTTTGGAGAGTTGTTCATACATACTTATTTTGATCTTCAAGTGCATTTAAACTAACACACGCATTCAACACCTACATGGCAACAAGAAAGTTGGATTTCACACGTGTGGTGAAAAATCAAGCTTAAAAAATACATCAAAATTCAAAATAGCAAGCTTTGAGTATTCAAAAACATCTACAACATTGAAAATGTATAATATGAAAATGCATTCCATAACACTAAAGCATGTAATATTATACTTCTATCACTAGGACCTAGGTCTATATCATTAGGTCTTATTTCACTCATCCTTTGTCATTAAGAAATAGGTTTATATACTACATGTGTCATTCAACCTCTATCACTAGGACCTAGGTCTATATCTTTAGGTCTTCTTTCACTCATCCTATATCATTATGAAATAGGTCTATATCACTACAACATGTGTCACTCAACATATATCACTAAAGTGTAATACATCATAGGTACCTATGCCACATGGGGTTCCTACTACATTCGGGCTCATTGTAATATGTCAATATGGCCTATGCCACTAAAGCCCATCTCACTCCACCTATGTCTTTGAAGTTTATATCATCACTTGCGTTTGACCAATGTTATATGTCACTAGGGTGTATGCCAATAAAACCTCACGTGTCATTTCACATATGTCATTCACGTCTGTCATTAGGGCTTGTGTCAATCAAACACATTTCATTAAGTTTATTTCAGGTTTATGTCACTTAAACCAAGTTTATTTCACTATAAGGCTTGAGGTTTGTGCATCATTTGGGCTTGTATCATTAAGGTCTAATCACAATTTACACCTAGTCTTAATGCCATAGACTCTACTTGTCATATATGCTAACCTTGTATTATGAAATTTGTTAAAAATGTGTTTAAACATGTAGATGGACCTTTTAGATCATATGGTACCTTTGATATTCATGCTTGCACAATCACCTTTTCCTTCGCCTCATGTGTTGCTCCTTTAAACCCCTATCAATCACAACATGTAATGACATTTTATAATTTCCCAAAACAAGGCACTAGATATTGAAGCTTGGGATAAAATTTCAAGTCTTGTGAACTTAGAACTTTATAGTGTTATGTGTACACATGAGTGTGCACAATTTGTAATAAATTAACAATTCCCATTGAACAATTTAATTGCATCATCTAAAATTGTAATTCCATGAAACATGTTATAATGGCATTCACCTTGAAGCTATGAGATCATGTACCTTTCCACAAACGACACACATACTTGAACTTTCTCAATTGGCATTTGGAGTCCAAAAGTAATGATCATGATATGCATCCCACATTTGTATGGGGTAATTCTCCATATGTGCACCTAGGATCACTTGTGTGCACTTGCATCAAAACAATAAAATTTATGTTCATTTCCATATGTTTAACGACACCTTGCAACACATATTACACTAGGTTGGTGCACGAAATAATTCTATAGGAGTGACTTCCAAAGTCACTAATAATGTCATATCTAGGATACAATCATCATTAATCCCACCATTCAATATTAAACATGGCCTATACTGCACCTTACCATCATAAATGACAATATATGTAAATCAATATATGGAATTGAAGTGTGAAAGTAATAATATGCCAAACATCAAACAAAAACATTAATAAAAGGGGAATCAAAATGCCAAACTAACCATTCCACTCATTTAAATTCTAAAGAATGGTTCATTGTAGTTAATGGTTTGGGCATGCATGGTGGTTGTGCAATGACATGTCCCTTGCCATAGGACACTAAGAACATCCAAAACCACTACCAAACCACTATAATGGGATAGGTGCATTCCATTCAAAATTTGAGTGGAATGGTTAGGATTGGAATCACTTCCACTAGTAGGGTGAAGATGCACTAAAGTTAAAATCCTATTTTTTTGAAGTTTCACACCTTGTAAATGGCCTTGGCAACATTTGCTTCTTATTCCTTTGTGCGCCATTTCTTCTTAAGGTGCAACATTCTATACATAATCAAATAATAAGTTTTTTTTAAAAAACAATTGCAACATCAATATCCAATATTCTATTTTTAAAAATAAAACAATAACATTACATTAGTAAACGTAACAACGGTTGCATTTCTTAGTTTGGTTGTTTAGGGCAAAAAAAAGGTGGTTTGATTAATGAACATTTGATTTAAGTTCATTTTTAGATGCTTCTGAAACAACACATTGCAACACATACACTAGGTTGGTGCATGGAATGAACACATACTAAAATTCATCCCAATCTTTTAAAGTTGCATACCTTGAAAAATGACCAAATGCCAAAATTTGCTTATGATTATTATGACTAATTATAGTTATGTAGGTTTAATTATTATTGTAATTAATTGGCTTGTGGTGCCCATGTATAGTTTCATTGTCCCCAAGTGCATGGGACTAACCTGTTAATTTTCCATTTTCATTGTTTTTTAGATTCTATAATGTTCCACCTCAAGAAGAAGTGGTAGATTTGCGCCACACAAATGAACCAAAAGCAAATGTTGGCATTTGGTCATTTACATGGTATGCAACTTTAAAAATTGTGATGAATTTCAATATGTCCTTATACCATGCACCAACATAATGTACATGTTGCTAAAACATCTAAAAATTAGCTTAAATCAAGTGTTCATTGGTCAAACCACCTCTTCTTTACCCTAAACCAAAAAATCAGCAAAGGTAGCCATTGCTACACTTGTTGATGCAATGATACTACTTTATTTTGTAGGCTAAAGTATTGGATATTGATGTTGTTATTGTTGTTCATAGATTGTTTTCACCTATTTGTAGATTGTATTCATAATGTTTTACCTCAAGAGGAGGTGGCAAATATGTGGCACATCAAAAATCAAAGTGAAATGTTGGCATTCAGTCATTTACAAGGTATGCAACTTAAAACAATTGGGATGAATTTCAGTATGTTCTTATACCATGCATAAACATATTATATATGTTGCACAATGTGTTGCTCAAGCATTTGAAAATGAACTTAAATCGAGTGTTCATTACTCAAACCACCTTTTCTTTGCCCTAAATAACCAAATCAACAAAGGTACAACCAATAATCCATTTGCTAATGTAATGTTATTACTTTATTTTCTAAGTTAAAATATCTGGTATTGATGTTGTTATTGTTGGTATTAGGTTGTTTTGACCTATTTGTAGATTCTATTCATAATGTTTCACTTCAAGAGGAAGTGGTAGATCTATGGCACATCAAGGAGTTAAAAACAAATGTTGGCATTTGGTGATTTACAAGGTATGCAACTTCAAAAGATTGGGATGAATTTTAGTATGTGCTTATTCCATGCACCAACCTAATGTATGTGTTGCAATGTGTTATTTTAGAAAAAGAACTTTAAATGTTCATTAATCAAAACACCTTTTCTATGCCCTAAACAACCAAACTAATAAATGCAACCATTATTATGCTTGTTAATGTAATGTTACAATTTTGTTTTTTAAAATAGAATATTCATTATTACAGAACCTAACCCCTTTCCATTACGCACTTCCACCTAAATTGAAATGAATGGATTGGACCTCACCAAAACCACTACACAATTAAATACACTAAGCTGTGGTTATTAATGAACCACTTCCACCACAAATCCATTACAATTCCACCCCACTATGCAACACATTGGATTCTTAATGGTGTGAATATTTTTTATTGGAATGATCTATCAATTTAGGTATTTTAAAATATATATATGTGAAGTGTTTAAACCATGGCTTTGAATGTACAATTGGCCCATGTGAAAAATTGTTGTGCAACTACCTCAAAAAAATATTGCATTTAAAATTGTATGTTTCATTTTTTGTTCTTAATATTTGTATACATGACATATATATAACAAATTAATCTTGTTGCCCTACATCACTAGACACTTTCACCCAAATCTAGTTTCAATGGAATGGGACTCAATTGTCCCATTCCAACATACATTGATTGTAGTGAAACCCCACCAGATTGGTAGATAGTGGGTTGGTTTGGTGGAATTGTTGGCATATTGGAATTATTGATTTAATGGATTAACTTGGTGGAATTGTTGGCCTTAATATTATAATTGTTGGTCTAGTGGAACTTTTGATATAATGCATTGGTCCATTATGTTGAACTTCAATAGTTCATGAAGATTAAATGATGCATTATAGTGATGTCCAATGTCCCCAAGGATTAAGTGTATTCCATGAGTGGTAGCACTTCAAGGTAGACACATATGGAAGCTTATATGCATGGTCTAAGCATGATTATGTAATATAATGGTATTCCAATGTGTTTCAATGTGGGTGGTTTAAGATGGGTTTCAACTTGGGGATTGGGAAAATAATGTGTTCATTCTGCCACATATCCTAATTGCCATATTTTTCATGTACATGAACCAAATTACTTTTAGCAAATATAATGAATCTATTCATCATTAATGGTTTGTTCATGAATGTACTTGCCTTGACTTTCAAATGCATTTATGCTAAAACACATGCATTCAACACTTGCTTCCATAACAACAACAATGTGGGTTGCATACATTTGTACTTTGTGAAAAATCATGCCTGAAAATTACATTAGAATTGAAACATGACCAAAATATGACCTAAAAAAATTGGAAACAATGTTGTATTTGTTCATTTAATATAACTTTTTGAATCAAAAACAAATGTAATCATTTCATGCCATATTTTCAGCCTACCACATTTTACATACATGTTAAACAAGTTACATCTAATAAAAACCTTGGCAAATCCGATCCATTTTTGAAGTTTTAAAAATTTGTTCAAAAACATACATGCATCTTGAATGGCTTTCAACTATAATATATATGTTAACCATGCATTCAACACATGATGTTAACAAGCAAATTGGATTGCATACATTTGCATGTGGTTGAAATCATACTTAGAAACTACATCACACCCATGGCAACAAAAAGGTTGGGTTGCATCCATTTGTATGTGGTGTAAATCAAACCTAAAAATTATATCAACACCTCATGGTAGCAAGAATGCGGGTTGCATCCACTTGTATGTGGTGCAAATTAGACTTGAAAATTGTATTAGCACCCCATGGTAGCAAGAATGTGGGTTGCATCCACTTGTATGTGGTGCAAATTAGACTTGAAAATTATATCAGCACCCCATGGGAGCAAGAATGTGGGTTGCATCCACTTTTATGTGGTGCAAATCAAACCTAAAAACTACATCAAAGCTCAAATGATCAACAAACTTTGACAACTCTTGGGAAAAAAATCTAGATTTGAAAAGAAAGTAAAACTTTTGAAAGGTATTGACCAAAGTTCAAAAGGCTAAAGCTATGATGTTAAAAGCTTCAAAACAAATGGAAAAGCTTCAAGAAAACACTAAGAAGAATGGAAAAGAGAGCTTCAATGGAACATTTAAACCCAACTTTATGGGTTGTTGTCAAAAGGAAGGGCACAAACTTGGGGTCGAAAAGTTTTGGAGGGAATTTTTTTTTGAATTTTTTACTATCTACGTATATATAGAACTTTGGATGTATTAATGTCTAATATACTAAATAATTTATATACCTAAAATATTCATATACTTAAAATAACATAATATAATATACATATTACATATTGGTACCTATACTTATACCTTTTATATATTAAAAAAATTGGAAAATATTAGGTATGTAAATATATTGTTAATTTCAAGTATTAATTTAAGTACACTTGAAGTATATTAAGTTTTATTGGCATTGTTTTTGTTCGCAAAAGCCAAACTCATCACATTTTGGGAAACTAGGAATGGCATTCACCAAGTTTATATGCATCAAGTTCACTTGCTTGCTTCTTGACATGTAATAGTCCAATTACTTTTGCAACATAAATTCTTGTGTTTTTTGTCATTTTTCTTTGACGATGAAGTTTAATTTGTTGCATGTGGGTGATCAATGGAGTCAATTAGTATATGGCTTCCTTTCTCCATTGCTTTTGGCCTATTTTTATGAGTTGAGGAATAGTTTCTTTCAACATTTATGCTACTAATTAACTCAAAATCTTGTCCTTTCTTGTTGATGTGAATTGGAGTTCTTAAATTTAGTGGTGGGATTTGTAGGGGTGGCATTGAACCTTCTTTCTTATGGAGTTGGAAATGAGATTGTTGATAGGGTGTTTTTGCAACTTGTGGGAAGTCATGTTTTTTGATGGGAAATTTCTCCAAATGTGGAAAACATTGGGGTTGAAACCCTTACAAAGGGTTTTTTGGAAAAAAATGGAAAAAAATTGATTAGGGGTTTTGAATTGGGTTTGCCAATTTTAAAACACTTGTTACCTCTTGCAACTCAACAAACAACATTATTACCAAAAAAGTTATTGTCCTACCTATCATGTAACCAAATTTGGCTAGATCTTCATGTGGATGGTTGCCAATGTGGCTATACCAAAAAAATGAAAAAAACCCCTTAATGTGAGGGGGCATGAACATCCAATATGTTGTCTACGAAATGATTAGGTCCATATTGTTTCACACATGTAATTGTCTCATCATAATCTTCAATATGCCTATTTCCATTGAAGTTGATTGGATCTTTTAGTGTGAAATTTCTTGATAGTATATATACATTGTCCAAGTCATCCATTAGATTTCTAATGTGAGGAGGCTAGTAAATCAATCTATTACCCAAAAAAATAATCATGGGATCTGGCAACCAAAGTGACAAGGAAAATGTAGTGTTGTTTTTTCTTGAAGACCCAATGACCAATAAAGTGCATTGTGACCCATTCTTGTCATGTAGTTGAGAATTCTCTTGAAGTCATGTTCAATGCACCCCACTTGTCTTCATAAGCAAGTTTGTTCATTATATGGTGGGAGCATAAGGCATTCATAACACGTGCAACAACATTTTTTGATGTTGTTATTGTTGTTTGGAATAGATCATGAAGGTCTCCTTGACCAAGAGTAGCAATATGTTCTTCTTTATTTGCTTCAATGAATGTGTGAAGTTTTGTGTGCTCCTACTTTTGTTGGTGAAGTTTTTTGGATTAGATTTTCATTGAAATTGAAGTTGGAATTTGCTTATTCTTTCCTTTGTTTATCTTGCTTATTGAAATGCCGTCATCATCAAGACATTACAATCTTAAACAAATGATGAGAATAATTCTAATTTGTAACAATAATTTTATATTGTGTGTTTTATGTTTGTGCATAATTCTTTTAGGATTGAAGCATAATCATAAGTGCAAAAAAATGGTTTTTAGAAATGAAGTACATCAATGGTGAAATAGCACTTGAAGATGAAAGATCCAAAAAAAGACTAACGTTCTTGAGTATTTTTTTCACTGTTGAAATTCAAAATCATGGTTCTAAACGACTTCATCACACTTTGCTTTGTTGTTGTTCACTTTTGTAAAACTAAACATAATATATAAACTTCAAAATATTTGAGAACTCTACTTTACACATCATTTTCTAAAACATTTTTTAAATGCATTGTGTTTGTTGTGTTTATTTCTCGCAAAAGACTACTACAATATTGTGTTGCACCTCCATTTGTACATAGTAAGAGAAGTGAAGATGACATGAAATAAGAGATAACAATGTTGTTTGAACACATGTTTGACGATTTTACTAAAAAAGGACTACTAAATTACAAACCTAAACAATTGAAAAGATTAGATTACAACAAACATCTATCTTAACAATGAGTTACCATGCATATAGTCAACAAAGTTGCTACCTCATATTCCTTTTGATAATTAACGTGTAATATGTGAATGCCCAACATCTTCTTGAGTTTTTTAATATTGAGTTACTATTCAATTAACATAAGATGAGAATGATCTTTGAGAACCATACTTGTGGTTCCATTGTTTTTTCGAAAAACCAAAACCAAAATGAAAAGGTCCTTTCAAAACCGAAACCAAGTGATCCAAAACCTTTTTCAATCATTTTGAGAGTTTAGTTGTTTAGTCATCTGAAATTAAACTCAGGTTGCTAAATCATAATGTGAGCCATGACTTTAAACTTGGGTCTTAGAAAAAAAAAAAAAAATTTCATGAAGAGTCTTTGGCTTAAATTAAATGATTTAAATTTTTTCTAAATTTGTGAAACATTTCAGCACTTTATATCAAAATGTTCAAAAGATCCACCCAAAACCTTACAACAACACTAAAAGGCAGCCAGATGCAAACCTTGGGCCTATATACATACATAATCGTAAATGTGAACCATCTAACCACAAGGATAGTTTTCATTCGGTTGTTCCTTTTTTCTGTCCACACTTTCACTTTTCTGTTGAAATACATGGCAATCAAGTAGCAATATGTGAAACTGGGGGGGGGGGGGCCTTTGGAAATCATGGAAAAAATAGGGCCCCCAATTATGGGATTTTATTTTACCCTCAAAAAAAGCATA
>Ga0116227_10007583_pt1 | contig 21050 bp, 17 predicted proteins | sample S1TSphgellanicum_FD_89693 | JGI IMG/M metagenome (GOLD analysis project Ga0116227, IMG submission 89693) | Host-associated microbial communities from peat moss isolated from Minnesota, USA - S1T2_Fb - Sphagnum magellanicum MG | ecosystem: Host-associated > Plants > Peat moss > Unclassified...
ATTCTTTCCCTGTCTCAAGGCTAGGGCCGGGAAGCAGCAGCTCGAGTCTTCTGAGGAAGAAGAGCTTTTAGTAGACTCTCCGTTCGACGAAACACCGGCGCACACTTCTTCAAACGAAACCGCTAGCGACAATTGTGGTGGCGGCGGCTTCGGGACTATCGTTTCCACTGCCTCCACTCTCATGATGCCTAGAAAGATCCGCACCGGTCGATTTCCGGGAGTTGCATCTTCTCCCAAATCCGTGCTTCTTCTACCAGTCTCCGGGAAGCGGAGAAAGGGAACCCCGCATAGATCCCCTGTTTGTTAGTCCAGTTTCTTGCTGCCCCGGGTGAGCTTGCTTGCGTTTGCTTCTGGGTCGTGGTTTCTCCATCCCTCCCTCCCTCCGCAGCAGCAGTCTAGATCCGTAATTCTTCTTCTAACAGGCAGGCAGGCCGCCAAAAACATTTTACGAATCCTTTTTCTTCTCTGAATTTTTTCTTAGTAGCAATTGCAGGGAGCATCTTAGTACTAGTTCTCATTTCAGCTCCGGCTGTTGGAGTTTCGGCATTGGGAACAAGCACGGTCTCTACCCAGGGAAGAAGGAATTGGTGCGACTCAGATCAGATCATATCTTCTGTCACCCACTCACCCATCCGCGCCTTCCTTCTTCTGTGGGTGGCCGGAGTCTTCTTTGTCGCGCATGCGGCGAATTCATTTTATTCATCAATCGGTGAGAGAGAGATAGAGTATGACACAGACAGAGAGAGGGAGAGAGAAAGAGAGAGAGGCATTTGGGTGACAAGTTTTTTTCTGGACCAACGACGATTTATGAAGAAACAAAGCGATCTTTTCTCCCAATGTGGTTTCTGCATGTCTGTACTCCTTGTTGATCTCGTTTTTTTTCCCTCCCTTCCCTTTTTCATGCCTTCTTGGTGCTTCTTGGGTGTGTGTATGCAACTCACTCGTTTGGAGCTTGTTAGTCTCCAGATCTGTGATCTTCTGTTGTTTATGTTGTTTGATTAGCACTCAGTTTTGGGGTTTCTATCCTTGTGGTGGGGGATTTGGAGCTTTTTTCACTTCTCTCTTGGTTTCTCCTTAAGTTGTCTTCTTCAGCAGCTTAAAGGTCTTTTCAGGTCTGATTTTGTTCATTTCAGTGTGTAGTTTTCCTCTCCTCTTAATTTCTCGGTGCATCTATTATATCTGCTGCATCTGCTGTGACCTCCCTGGATCTTATGACTGAAACTTGTGTTTGATGCATCTATCTGAAACAGCCACCAGATCTCATGAGGCTCTGATTTCAGTCCAGGGATGAATCAAGGATGGTACCCAGAAGAGTGGGCTTTTTGAATTTGGATATTTTATGACTCAAATCATGCCTCCAAGGTGATTGATTTTCTGGCCTCTGTTTTTTCTTCTGTTGTGGAAACCCATTCTTGTCCTGTGAGGGAAGAACGAATGTTTGTGCTAAACTCTAAATACTTTTTTTTTCCTGTTGATTGATTGACCTTGATCAAACCCTCTTTGGTGGCTACCACAGGTTTTTGCGCTTCCAATTTCAAATTGTTGTGCAAACATATGTTTCTTTTTATCATTGCCATTTTTGTTGCATCAAAAATTCTTAAGTATAAGAAGTGTCTGAAACTGTCCTCTTTGATAGTTAGTCCCTTTGATATATTCCAATCTCACGCATCTTTGTTCAGATTTCTGCATTGAGCACAGATATAGCCCACTTTTTTTTTTTTTTTTTTCTTTTGGGGGGAGTTGTCTGTGAGACGGAAAGAATGATGTGGAGAAGATATACAACACTTCGCCCTGGTCTTTTGGGTGAGCTGTCTGAGATCTATGTAAAGATGATATTGAGAAGATATATAGCACAATTTCTTTGCTTCTTTGCATTTGTTGTTTTGGGGAGCTGTTTGGATGTCACCCCTTGAACTCCCAATACTAGTGCTCTTGAAAAAGTTCAGCCCCAATCCCTTCTTAGCAATAATGTCGGTTGCAGAACTTTTCTGTCTTCAAGCTTGGAGCATTGCTGAACAGCGCAAAGCTCAAACTGTTCACTCTTTTTCTGGAAGGTAAAAATGAACAGGAAAATCATCCCAAACCTTCTTCCAAGGGATGATGCAAAGAAGGGTCCAAGCATGTGTTGCATAAAATTTCAACGGTAGACAGCTGCCAGCTCCTTGCATGCTGGCTTGATGGTCCACTGATGTTTCTAGGAAGGCGGTTTGAGAGTCGTAGAAACCGTCAAAGAGCCCACTTGGCAAGAGCTCCACACCACTTGCACGAAGGGCAGGGTGGGTTAGGCATTGCAAAGCTGGTCTTTTCCTCAATTATTACGCAACCACACCTCCCTTATTCAGAGTGTGCTATACGCATCCAGAGAAGCATCTCTCCTAAGAACCTTCTGAGATTTGAGGTACCCATCACAAGGCTGGTAGGTCAAAGGACCTATCTTGAGAACCTTGCTGAGATTGGAGGTACCCATCACAAGGCTCGTAGGTGAAGGGCCTATCTTGAGAACCTTCTGACATCTGAGGTGCACATCACAAGGCAGGCAAGCAGACTGAAAGCTATGAAAGATAGGCCAAGGACCTAGTCTTTCTCTTACTTGAAAACCTGCCACATTAGGATATGACAGAGTGGCCAGGACCTTACATAAGGTCCCAAACAACCTAGGCGGGGGGGAGGGTGGGGACCTTATTGCTGGACACTATGTCCTTGACACACACTAAGTAAAATCTGATTAGGTTTCCAAGCATGGTACTTCAAAAACTCAACCCCAAGTGTAGTAAACTGGGTGGTTGGTCAAACAGGTCTTGCCAAGTGTAGTTATCCCTTGTAGTGGAGGGAATCCAAAGGCCATGTTAATGTTCTTGCATCACTCACTGGTCAAACCACCATGCTTTTCCAAGAGTGCAAGAAAATATTTTGAGCTTCACTGAGGGCCAAGGCTAAACTCAGCAACTATTATCACAAACTTGTCCCCTCCATGTATTTATTTATAAATAAATAAATAAATAAATAAATATTTTACAACATGTTCAAGGTTAAGTGCTAACAAAGCATTGATATGATGTTGTGAAAGCATATTATTTTTATTTATTTTTTATTATATTACATTGTGATGACTACTTACAGAGGTTATCAACACTCTTTTTGACTGAGGCCTCTTATTAATAGCTATATGAATAGCTATATTCAATGCTAAATTTGTACATAGACACCTGATTTTAGTCTCCAGGCTTTTGGGCCTCATTTTGTATCAAGTTGAGGAGTGGGGAAAAAAGGTTGAAGAGATTTCATTTGTCTACTGAAAAGTCTTGAATAATGCTTGTCACCAAAATGCTTGTAAAGAGGAGGATTATTGCATTAAAAAAGCCCACATCACTTATTATTAAGGAAATAAAAAGTCCTTATATGGATGATTCACATGGGATACTATGGACCAAGGTTTTTTTTTTTTTAATTAAGAAAAAATCATTTTCCAATTTGAATAACCCTAGATGACAAAAGAGCACTTACAGGAAATGCATAGGGAAAATATACTATTTTTTTATTTTATTATTTTTTTTTCAGGAGGGAGATTTCTTTGGTGGGTTGCACTCCAAATGTGTTTCCCCCCCCTACCTCCCCCATCCCTCTGACTCCCTACTTAGTGGTGGTCCATGTGAAGGAGAGAGAAACCTCAATTTTCTTAGGCTACACATGCTTGGTGTGCTGGGCACAACATTATTATGTAGGTCCTTTTTGGCCCCTTTGTCATCAAGGTGCCAGCCTGTGTGGGGTTTTTTGGCTAAGTTAAATGGACTCTCTTAACAGCACAGAGGAAATGATTAAATTGTGTGATATCTGGATTCTGATCATATTATTTTAATTATTTATTGTGTACAATTAATGGTCTAGATCTAGACTCTAAATGTCCTAGTCTTTGTCCATAATAGGACTAATCCTAATAATCCAAATTAAAACTAGTAAAATAGGTAGAAAACCACCCCAATTTATTTTTTTTTACATTTTTAAAATGCTATATATATGAACACTGAAATTTGCCTGGTCAGAAAGACAGGCTGCTGCTAATAGAGAGACTCTCTCTAAGCAATAAGACAATCATAGAGCATGGGTCATGATTCATTCATGCCTTTCAATGTACAACAACAACTGTGAATTGCTGCTGTGTGATCTTTGATGATTCATTGGGTAAGTAACATATTTCACTTGCTTGAAGGAGTAAAGAAATACCTTAATGCTTGGAAACATGCAACTGAATCTGATCTGCCAGCCTTTCTCTCTGTCTGTTTTTCCTCCCTTTTTTAAAAGTAGGCTCAAAAGGCCTGGTCAACTTTACTAATAAGACAAAAAGTAATCACAACATGGGACAAAAAGTAAGCTGCTAGCAGTTGTTATAATTATTTTTTTATTTTTTTATTTTTTTTCAATTAAAAAATTCAATTTGTTGATGTAGCCAAAGTAAATCAGCACTTGGGTTTTAATATCTTTTGTAAACAAGATATTAAAGAGAAGGTTTTTGAAGCACCCATTTACACTGTTGGCTTTTTTCTTCTCAATCTGGTGGAATTTGGGCCCATTCTTTCATTTTAAGCAAGACCCCCAAATCCCAGAGGAGAGAGAGAGTGGAAGACCAACAACATTGTGAAAGCAGCAGGGGTGGAAAAAAGGGCCACCACCCTTGAAAGAGAGGGTGCCAAGGGGCAAAAACACAATGAGATGACCAAGGATGGATGGGTATTTGATTTTGTTGATAACCATGGGTTTCGGTTCTTTAAATCATTCAGAATCTGCCATTTCTGGTACTTGGGAGAAATATCAGAATCAAAGTACTACTGTTTCTGGTAATTTCAAAGCCCCTCAAAGAACCCACGGTGCTCATGGAAGATCCAATAAAGAACCAAGTGGTTATAACTGGTTATAAAGAACCAAGTTATTTTGATTTTCTCTAAAGTTTTAAGAACCGTGACTATATATCAGAACTGGTTCTTTGAACTTTTTAAGAATTGTGGTTATGAACCTTAAGAATTGTGCTCGTGACTGCCAAAGGTATTATGTTCTGAGAACCACCCAACATTGGAGAGAACCAAGCCTAGATGCATATAGAAAGAGAGGGAGGGGGTAGTGACTAGTGACCCTAATTTGCAAAATAAGAGATGGATAGATTACTGGCGGAGTTGTTCATCAAGGAAATTGCATGCAATTGGACAAACTGGGTTTCTAGCACCTTGAGAGCATTCCCACCATTCACCCACTTTGCAATGTGGTGCCCTAAATCTAGTAGCCAAATTGACATGCAAAGTTCACAACTTCCCCTTTTGGCCAAATGTTCTACCCATCCAATGTCCATGTCATCAACTTTCAGTTGTCATCATCTTCTCTTACATCTTTTGACATAAGCATCTAGGCCTGCTCTAATCATTCTCTCATTGCTCTTTCATCTCAATCACACCCATGTTTGATGCAAGCTTCCAAGCCTTAACACACCTAGCTCAATTAGTCATGTTTGCTCATTGTTGTGTAGTTGTAGGTGTGTGGAATGTTATGCAACATAGTTGTTCTTCCACATGGTGGAATTGGTGATAGCCCATGATTATTTATTTGTGAAGAAACATGATGATTGTGACCAAATGACCTTGCCACTACATTGAAAGTGCATAACAACAATTCCCATGATGACCTATGGCCATGTTGTGAATGCTTGTGATGAGTTTTGTGAAAGCATGGCCATGTTATGGTTGAAGAACTTTGCAAGTGCAATTCATGACCTTGTCAAGGATTAATACCTTAGACAATCAATCAAGGTTGATTCTTGACAACATCAAACTCAAATCAATTTTTCTGAAGGTTTTGGAGCATGTTTGTTTTTTTAGATTACATGCATTACAAATGGAAATATTGTCACATAACTTGGCAAGGTCAACCCATTGACAAGTATAAAAGCAACTTCATAATTCTTGAAGCCATTGTTAATAGGAGTTTGGGGATTTGGCATTGTTTTTTAGATTGCTAGGTGGTAACAACAACCTTTATGTTTTGGATAAGAATCATTTTTTGCTAACGTATTGTGTAGAGCAAGCAACAAATTTAGGTGTAGGGTAATGGCATTGAGTACTTTCAATACTATGTGTTGGTGCACAAGGGTGAAAACATGGTAAAGTATTAAAAAAAAGTAATTATCTCCAAAACAATAAAAAAAATGGTCCAATTTTTGACAAAAGTAGAAGAAAGTAGATTGAAAATGATTGAAAATAATATAATAAAAGCATGGTGCCTTTCTTTGATTTTTTAATGAGGTGATTATAAAATTTGAGAAACTTTGGCACAATAAAAATAGATAACAAGCATATTTGAAAATGATTGGTCAAATTGAGTTTCAAACCTACTTTTCCATTATAATTTTGATGTATTCTACTATAATATTTAAATGTTGAAAATGTACAAGTACATTTTAGAGCTACATCATGTTGAAATTTGAATATTCAATAAGTCATCATCTACTTTCACCTACTTGTACAAGTTTGGATAGCCAAAAAATTTAGAAAAGTTATATATATATACATAATAGATATGCAATTAATCAACATAATTGTGATAAAATTAAAGATTATCCTCATGTTGATCATTAAATAAAAAACATTTCTACTTTCAATAAATTAAAACTTGTTTATGGCTACTTTTTTTTTTGGTGACAAGGATAAAAAATTGTTTACTTTACCATGCTTTCACCCACAACATTATCCCAAGTGGAACATCTTTTGACAACCATTCATGAACCTCAAGGAGAGAATAGGTGCCAATTTGCAAAAGAACAAAATACATGTTAAAAACATGTCGAACAAGGCTTTGGAATATTACAATTTTTATTCATGATCATTCATAATCCTTCTATGTTTTGGGACATAGATATAATGGTAGGCATCGTGTATATGTATGTGATTTTGCACAACATGGTTATAGAAGATGAAATTGATTTAAACTATATCCATGTTTTGATCACCAAACCATTCACCTGAAACATGGGTTGACTAGTGAATAGAAGGAACATATTAGATTGATGATCTAAATTCTAAATAGCCATTTCAATTTGAAGAGTGACTTGGTGCATTTGTGAGATTCAAAAGCAATAGCATTTGCTACCAATCACATTGAATAAAAATGTGAGCTTCACTCATTTACATATTGCATTTACTTTCACATCTAGCAAACATTTGCCATGTATGTTTCTACTTTATTATCCTTAGGCAACTCATGATAGGTGGCATGGTGATATTTTGTTGTATCTATAATGGGGATGGAACAACTATGTTTAAATTAGTTGGTGACGTTACAAGCAAATAGTCAACATTCAACCTTGTTTGAATCTTTTGCAATTCATCTCCTATGAAACTTGAAATATTCACAAGCTTCTTGAAAGACAAGTTGCATATCAAGAATTATAAACAAATCAATCATGCTTTGATTTTGAAGAATTGCATCTTTCTTTACAATTGCAACTTTACTATGTCTACTATTGCAATTAATCCATGTCTACTATTGCTCTAACTTAAGTTCAAAGGGCACCTGCTTTGATTTTTCTCGTTTGATCTAACGCTTTCATTACCTTTGAACTATGTGGTCAAGTTGTTAGAATATCGGGGAGACATGTTGGGGACCCTAATATCCACCTTGTGTTTGTTAGTTTTTGGTGATGTCATTGAATGTTGGTGTTTCACAAGAATGGATTTGCATGCATTGCTCAACACTTCACCTCAATGAAAAACTTCATGCAACAACCAACAATGCAAAAAGGTAAAAGAGATGTGTTGTGGGTGCTTGGATTTGTGAAGTTCTAGAATTTTCAATATTTTGTCTTTAACATGCATTCCAACAATGTTTTGTCAACTTTGCAATTATTAATGAATTTAACAATGTCATGTTGATGACTCCCCATTTCATTTCTAGTGACCTCATGGGTGTGAGTACAATTAAAGGAGCCAAAAACCATGTCAAATAGTGGTGAAAATTGTGAACTTTTTTACATATGTTTTTTTCTTGACATTTTAAAGTTATGTCAACCATTCTAAGTTGTGCTAAATGATTAAAGAATGTTGAAGGATTCAAATTAAAAATTTATTAAATAAAATATTGTGTTTTGGTTTTAGTAAAAGATGTTTGAATTTGAATTTGAATAGGTGTTGTGTCAATTTGTGGTTAATTTTATCAAGGACTAAGTAAGGACTATTTTAATAAAATAATTTTGATGGTAAAAAAATTTAGATGATAGTAACCGACTACCCACAATCAAAGAACACTTACAATTTAAACGATGCGAAATTTTAATTTTTTAAAAAATTCAAAGTATTTTTAAAATTTTAAAATTTTCAAAAAACATTTACCACATGTAAATGGGGTGTAATGTGGATGACATACAAAAAAAAGTTTTATTTTATAATTTTTAAAAAAAAACTAAAGTAGTTAGCATATTTTGGTATGATTCAAAATTATGACAAATTTCAAGATGAAACGCAAAATCTAGCAAAATCTACACATTTTGAAATTTTCATATTTATTCAAAAATGATTAACACAAAGCATGTGATATATTGGGGCAACTATATGTATTTTTAATGATAAGTTGCAAAAGATTTCATTCAAAAAAAATTTCATGCAAAAAAGTGAAAAAGGACTAAAAAATATTTAAGGTCCTTTTGTAAAGTAATCATATTGGCTCCTTTAATCGTATCTGCACCCTCATTAGCATTTTTACTATTCCAACTAGAAAATTTTGATTGTAATGATCAAAGATCCAATCTCAAAATGCATTATTTTTCTAACCATTCCTTATGATCAAATCTTATGAATCATTGAAAGAGTGGCATAGTCACACATCCTCATCGACAACAAAGTTATTCCCTTTCTTCCTTTGTGCTAGCATCAAATCCATATATGCAATTGTTAATAAGGTCGTAGATCCCCTTCCTGAAGCTCCACTTGAGCACCTAAAATCAACAAAATCACTTTAACACCCTAAATGTAAACATAGTAACATGACCCACACTTGTCTCCTTTCTTTTGAATTTGAAATCATTAATCAATCTCAATGGCTTAATGCGACAAACAAAATTGATCCATTGTTTGTTTATTTGTTTTTTTCCCCCATTAGTTTTATTGCTTAAACTATGCTTTTAAACATTAATTACAATCCTTAACAAATGCCTTTGGGTATTTTATATTCATTATATTGGTTATTTTAGATCTCGGTTTTAGTGAAAAGTTTTCTTACATTTGTGGTGATGTGAACTTGATCAGGGAAGGAACATAATTATTATGTTTGCGGTAAATTTGGCCAATCTGATTTTACTAAAACCCTAAAACAATAATAGTTTAAAGCATAAAGCCAATGGAAAAAACTAAATCCTAAAACAATTTGTAATAAACATCTTGTTTTTCTAAACCCTAAACCACCAAATCCTTTTGGGTTACTTCTAAATCAGTATGAATATCCCATTCTAAAACAAAACCAAGGGTTTGGAGTACAAGTTCAACAATTTTTAAGGTGTTAAACATAGTCACTAGGATAACTCATTCAAGAAAAATCAAGGTATTAGTGTAAAGTGCTAGTTCAATTGGGCTTGTCAATAGGGTAGAAATGCCTATCGCCAAACACTTAAAAGATTGGAACCTTCTAGCACCTTGGATGTTCTTTTTCTGGTTTTGATATCCAATACAAAATTGTGCTACAATAGTTGCACACCTTTTGCCATTTGAATTGTTCAATTTGGTAAAAAAACAAAAAAAGTTATGATTTTTTAAAGTAAAAAACTTCTTTTCTCTAGATACAAATCTTATCAAACACTAAAACCATTGATGAACAAATGCATGCACACCTATGGATGAACAATGTGAACTTGACACATGTCAAGTTCTCATTTATAACCAAAGTGAATGAATGTTAAAAACATTCAACTTCTTGTTCAAAATGGTTCATCATACACCAACATCTATGATCAAAACTTGAAAAAAAGGCTTTTGATCTATGGTCTTAGGAATGCAATAGTTTACTAACCCTAAAATATTGAACAAGTAACCTTAATTGATTGAGTAGCTAGAGGCGTTGTCACTTTAAGGCTCAAGGGTTTGGAATGTGATGTCCCCTTCTCTTCATTTCCAACCTCTCCAAAGTTCTCTCTTTTCCAAGCTCTATAAAAGTATCTTTCTTCCAAGCTTTGGAGAGCTATCTAAAAACCTCTTATTGTCTTTCTTTGTGACTTTGTTCTAGAAACCTCTTCTTGTTTTTCTTTGTGACTTTGTTCTAAAAGCATCTCTAGTTGGTATTGTAACTTTGTGTTGTTTCAAAAGAAGAGCAACAACAATAGTGTGTGGAACAACAACAACAATGCATGGAACAAAACAACAATAGCACATGGGGCAACAACAACACGCATGATGTTACATGTGGGAAAACACCAATGCAGTGCAAGAAGACACTAGCATACGTGTGTGTGGGAAGACACCAAATCTTCCTTTGATCCTCTTTAGTGTGGGAGGACACTAGCACGATGTTACACCAACACACATGCATGTGGGAAGACACCAACCTGGTGCGGTGATCCTTTGAACAATGCGATGATCCTCTTCTAATCCTCCTTTGAGTTTTTAAAAAAAATGATCCTCCTTTGATCCTCCTTTGAATTTTTTTTATAAACATTAACAAGAAAAAATATTTTTTGTGCGATTGTGTGTGTGTGTGTTTAACCTTTGTTTGCCCTACTTTGTTTCCGCCCTAAATTGTGTGTGTTTGCATGCCCTACCTTGCCCTATTTCCAACCATGTTTCATAGCTTGTGTGTGTGTGTTCCCCTGTTTCTAACCTTCCCAAAACTTGGAACAAAACTTGTTGCCCTATTTCTACCTTCCCAAAACTTGCTACCTTGTTTCCAACCTTCTTAAAAATTATTATGTGCTACTTTGTTTCCAAGATTTTTGCTTCATGATCCTTTTGTTGTTGTGATCCCTTCTTCCAAGCAATTGCTATGATTTTCAAAAACATAGAGATTGGTTGATGCATTCATGGCAACAAGTTTTGGCTTTTCATGTTCTCTTGCAAACGATTGTTGCTTTCCTGGCTACTACCTTCCTACCTGAACTTCTTGTTTTCTTCATTACTATTATTGCATTCTTACAAAAAGTTCATGCCCTCCTATAAATAGTTGGTTGTTGCATTCTTATTACAACACATCTCCTACCCAACATCCGAGCTTTTGTCTTTGCTCTAGCCTCCCTTTGTTCTATGTTGTATTGCCGAAATTCAAATTGTTGGAAATAAGCACCTAGGTTAGCACATTAATTGCATTCTGCCTATGTAGTTTATCTCCCACTTCCTTCACATTTATAAAAGACCAAGCACTATTGAAGATTGTTCTTTCTGGTCTTTCAACCTACCTTTGGATCGTCATGATATTGCATTTACTACTATAGTTGCTTATTGTGTGGTCTTGGCTTCCTTCTCCTACCTTTTGATTTCCCTTTCTTTGTTTGCTATTTTTTTTTACATAATTTTTTGACATAAAATGCCCAAGTATTGGTCTAATGTAACAACATGAAACTTGGAATAATTTACTAATGATTATGTCCCTCTTGTTATCCTTGTAAGCAAGCTTGGTAGCAACAACATGTTGGCAATAGGGAACACTTGCGAAATTCGGGCTATTGCGTTCTAGACTTTAATTATTTCAGCTACTGGTTCTTGGGCAAAATTGGCTTCAGCTTTTGGTTCTTGGGCACGGTTGGCTTCAATTGTTAGTTCTTGGGTAGGGTTAACAAGGCAAACAACTTCAGATTCCATGTTGGTTTCACTTGACCCCTATACTCACGTTGTAGCATGTTCATATCTAGGCTCATGGACATAGTATTGTGTTGTTGACTACACTATCTTAGGTATATTCACTTTCATTTTGCAAAGTTGTAACAATGTTGATTAGTTATGTTGCAACTTTATTTTCGTTCCATTGGCTGCCATTTATTGTTCCTTTTGATTGTCCATCTTCATCATTTGATATGTCCATATCTGATTTTGTTGTATATAATTTGTTGGGTCTATTTTAATTGTCCATTGCCCTAAGGTTTAAAGGCCATATCCTTGTGGTTTTGAACCCTACTTTGATGTTTTGCTTAGATAGCGATTAATTGAATGTTATATCCACCCAACCTGCTAATGTAACCTTGTTTGATTTTCTATGGTTGTTCCTGAACATGATATCATCTCTTTCTTTTCTAAAAGCAAACTTGAATGGCCTAAAACATTTAACATCCAAAGATTGTAGAACATGGGAGGTGTGGGATGGAAAGGTAATCATATTTAACCTTGCCTCATATGCTTGCTCGATTACTTCTAAAGTAACATGTGATCCATGTCTCTCTAGAATTAGAAGGTGTTTATTTTGTTGAAATAAACTTCCTGGTAGTGATCGAATAAAAAAAAAAAAAAACTACTTGAACAAATAACATGTCACTCATGTTTTTCTTTGCATTACCATACAAGATCCTAGCTTACATTGTTGAATATAATCCATTCTAATCCTCTCACCTTTGAAAATGTAGAAGTTAAAAAGGATGTTTCCAATTGCATTTATTACACAATTGATTATCATCCATTCGATTGACTTTGATATTGTGCTATAAACTTGTTGGGATCTTCTTTTTGTAAGCACTTATGCGCCAAATTGCCTACCAAGCTAAATACTGGTTTAATCATAATTCCATATGTGGTTTGGAAGATAATTGTGTTTGCTGTATAGTGATTGTAGATTCTCATAGAAAGAATTGTAGGTAGCTTGGGTTAATCCTTGTGCTTTGGAAATATCTAATCCTTTTGCTAGGTGAATGGATATTTCAGGGTGCTTTCACTTAAACCAGTGCCACCATGAAGTTCTAGGGATGCCATTCTTGAATGGTGTTTCACAAGTTTGTGTTAATTATCCCACTTTCAATTTCAATTGATGTAAGGAGATTGATAGGTTGCATTCCCGAATACCAAATACCCATTCAACAACTGTTGCCTTTTCATCAACTAATAAGACTTTAGGTGGGCCACATTTTATGGATGTGGTCTTGTCGATGAAATGGTTTGATAGGCTTGTCAAAGGTATGTTCCAATATCGACTTGCCTTTCTTAGTGACATAAACCTTCTTTCAATTGTGTCCATGGCCTCTTTTAAGTCTTCAGTTCTCCAATTGCTTCTTGGACTAGTTAGTTGCTTAACAACCTTTGCTAACTTCTGTTGTGGTTGTGATTCAAGTTGAAGAGGCATGTTTTCTTTGTTAGGTGCTAGTTGATCTAACACATTGCTCCTCCTCCTTTGTGGTAAATTGAAATTCATGGTTGGTTGGACCCCCTAGGACCAAACTTCCACCAAACTAAAGGTTCGTGTGCATTACCAACAAGAGGTATGCCTCCGTTCTTCTTGAAATCAGACCATGAATAAAGAAATTCAGCTAGTTCAAGGTATGTAACTTGTGCATATTGTTTTATTTTTCCAGCATTTGAAATGAAATGGAACTAATTTTCAAAATTTGAACCAAACCAAGTTTTCATCTATGGTTTCTATGCAAGTAGTTGGAGTGAATATTTGGCTACACAACTTTGCTACTACCCATTACTTGTGATTTTTCTTTCTCCTATGAGCAAAAGGACTTTTCACAAATTTAACAACCCAACAATAGTACATATACTTGCTAAATTTTTTGATGTAAACTTTATCGATTATGAGAATATGGCCTTATCAAATGTAAGATTTACTTTTAAATTTGCAATCTCTTCTTTTACTTTCATTGGATGAAGCATAACTTTGTTGGCATTAGTCTCCTTCTATACTTTTACTTCTTGAATAGTTGTTTTGCTAGAACTAGCTTGCCCTCCATACAATAAAGACCTTAACCCTATAGCACTAGGAACTAGAAGCCCAAAAAAACTTTGCAATTCTTACTCTACATGCTTTAGAATTTTGAACATGCTTTCTCTCTTGATAGTGAAAACCCAAAGTACACAATGCTAACATATTTAAATAATCTTTAAATATCATGTGTGTGCAACTTTTGGTGAGAAAGTTTAACAAGTTCCAAGAGGTTGGGTATCCAAAGTAAGGGCATCCAAAGTAGGGGGTGGGCTTCTCTTGCTACACAATTAAATAATCCTTACCCCATAACGAATTCCACATGTTTACAAGTTTGACCTAGATTAGTACTTTCACCAAACACTTAATAATCTCAACCCTCACAACAATCTAGAAATGTCCCACACCCTTCCCTATAATTAGGGCGCCCACATTTATATATTGAACATTGTAAACCCCAATCCTAAACCTAAAAGCACTTATTTCCAACCACTGACCAACCCATCTTTGTGTCCCCATTGATTATTTGTGTTCATGGTGGTGGACATGCCAAAAGTCCTCACCCCCACAACCAACAACCCTGATTTGTAAAAAGTGCAATATTTGGTTAAAATTGAATGGGATCACGCCCATGACCAAACATCTATTCCCTATCCATGGACAATTAAATGAAAAGACCAAAAACTATTTTCCTTTTACCAATCATTTGGTATTAGGGTAAAAGATGTACATATATATGTGAATACTTCAATTTGTCATAGGGTTGGTAGTGCTCAAAATGTGTGTTTGGAAATAGATGGGCATTTGGTGATAGGCGTTTCTACGCTAGTGACAGCAGCAGCATCTCTGACATTCTAGTTGGTGAGTTGAGAGCTCCAAGGAGATAAGTAACAAGCCATTCTGGAGTATCTGGAGTTTGGAGGATACCACAAAGACACGCCTTGCAACTTGCAAGTCTTCTCTGAATTCCAAGAGAACACCACATGCCCCAGCACAAGACAACAAAGGCAAGAAGACATCCTAAGTTAATTCAGGAAAAGATTAGGTTAGAGAAGTTGAAGGGTTTGTATTCTTGAAGCTGAGCCCTTTCTCTTTATGTATGTCAAAAAGCAAATCAAATAAGGGAAAAATATGCAAATATATTTCAGTGGTTGATTGGATATGGCCAGAATGCTCATTGCTAACACTGAACTTATTGCAATCTACTTAATGCTGTAATGAAAATCAGAGTACCTTTTGAATACATAATTACCACACAACAGATATGATTCAATATTTGGTCAGTCCATAATAGTTTCAATTCAACATACTGGAACCTTCCCTATCTGTCCAGATGACCAACAAATTGCTCAGACTGTTCTTTAGGTGGGCTCAGATGGTGACTAGCCATTTTGTTTCACCAAGTAGTCAGATGTTTTACTTGAAACAATTTACTGGACCTGACACTGCACAAATCATAATCCCAAACAAAAAATTAATCAGACTTGTTTGTCTGGGGGGCTGGCTGTTTTTTGTTTCCCCCCAGTAAGCAGATCTTTTGGTTGAAGCAATTTGACCTTGCTGGACCCGGCATGACAATCCCCCAAAGGATCTATCTAAAGGAGAGGGAATTCCTTGTCCATTTATGTCTCTGACATAAATCATTGATGGGGAATGGGTACTCACTGCCTTTTACTCTCTTCACTTGGAATTGGGCCCCAGATCTCCTCATCTTAAGGAGCCGGTTGGCAATATGGAGCTTTAGCCTATTTATACACCCACCCCCCCCCAAACCCCACCTGTGAATCATAAGATGGGGAATAGTCCCATGGATTGACACATTTGTGAGCCAACTGGCCATGAAGAGCTTTTTAGTACATCTATGGGGCCCATAGGAATCAGTGATTGATGGGGCACACCCACCTACTATTTAGTGTTTATCTTTTCACTAGTTGATTCCAGCTTGCCCTATCATAGGCCTATCATCAATATGCTATCACCAACAATGACTGAAAAATAGTCCAGTAATACTTGCACAAATGGTACTTGAATCTATCTATTCACATAGAAGTGCACCCAAGTCCTCAAACAAAATGCTCATTGATACAACAACTAAGGCCCTGTAGAAGGTAAACATGAAATTTAATCTTGTAACTGATAGGTAGTGTAATCACACTTCAACAGTCCATGCCGTCAATGCCTTTTTTGAAGGTTCAAATATACAAACTTTTTGCTGATTGCTGTAGTACCTTAGCCTTCTTCACCAAACTCTCGAGTGAATCTCTCTTGGACTTCAAGATCACTCTTGCTCACTGTAGGCCTTTGCTTTGCCAAGACTTTGTCAAAATCACCCTTTGTAATGGGTGGAGGTAGAATCTACAGTACAAGTATGCACCCATTTAAAACAAAATGAGAGTTAGGATTGCAAACTGGAGGCTGTACACACTCAATTATTCCAGCCCAAACACAATGTTACTATCAAGGCTGTCTAAATGTTGGTGACTTCAGCAGGTATTACTATGACAGAAAGTCCTATTATACTGCAAATAGAAAAGAAAATTTTAGTTGTTCAAGGGTTGATAGCTTGTTCACCTTAGCTGCCAGGCCTGCAGAAGCAAGCTCAATCATGGTAGTCTGCTTTGCATTAGGTTCCCGAGGCCCACATGGCATCCACATCTCCTCACCTTCCTCGGTTACAAATTGCTTGAAATGCATAGCATCCTGGGTTTTTCGAACAGGTTCAAATAAGACATCCTTTACCTGCAAGCACACCCAAATTCTCATCTGTCAGCCTTAATTGGATTCAGCAGCAACATATGCAGGCTTAATCAAGTTTGAAAATGTAGAAGGTTTGAGTAATCCTCTACAAATCATCAGAGCCTCCAGTTATTTACTACACTGTTTGCACTGGTTTGGGGTGTTCAGTTGGTAAATCATGATGTTACTTTTATCAACTAGAGCCAAAAGATAGCACACCAGTTTCCAGTATCTTCATTGACCATGTGACAATAGAGTGCAAAAAGGGGTTTCTTGCAAAGCTAGGTCCATGACTTACAGCAACAGCGACGTCCGAACCTGAGAAACCATCTGTCTTCCTTGCCAAATCCTCAAAATCTTTTTCTGACAAATTATGTGGTGTATCACCCAGATGAACCTGAAGCAATTCAGCAGTAAAAATGCATATAAGCTCCATGTACAGGTTCACTGCTCTCACTACAGATGGAACACTATGACACTTCTACCACCAAGGGCCCAGGTTATTGACTTCTATTGTTTCAACTTAGATTTGAGAATTTCCAATTTTCTTTTCACTCATAGATTCTCCTAATGCTGTAACCATGAATGAGCAGCCACATGAATATCAAGGAATCTATTAGAAACAAAAATAGAGCTCCAGGTTTATGCTCTGGATATCTGAGATGGCCATGCAGCATAACAGCTAAAAGCACCATTTGGACACATATCCATAGTGTCTGAGGACTTCGAGAACAAGTCAAGCAGAAAGAACATATTGAACAAGCACTTACTTTGAACATGTGTTGTCGAGCTTTAAGTTCAGGTAGAGGAATGTAAATTCGCTTATCAAAACGGCGCCTCACTGCCTGCCTTGCCAACATCAATGTCAGATATGTACCCATGCACAAAAGCACAGAGCCCCCCTTTATTTCTCCTATCATCAATCACCTCTCTTTCCCCTCTCATCACATTCACAAGCACCACATAACTCTCCCAGATATTGTAACATTAATTCAGGACATATGTACTCATACACAGACTTTAAAATTCTCAGGCTACTTGCAAATACATCTCCACAGGCATGTCTTCTGTGTATGAACTACATACTTCTACTACTGAGAGAAAAGCTCACTTGATCTAAGGAGTAAGGTGTGTTGGTTGCAGCCAAAACCAGAACCTTTGTGTCCTGGGTTCCCACCCCCTGCCAAAAAACAAAATATCAACTTTAATGCAGCAATCCAAAAATCTCAAGGCAATGGCAAGAAGAAGCTTGGTTGAGGTCCTCACTTGGAATTTCCAAATATTGACTTAGAAGGCTTGTCCAGCAATTTCACAAACAGATAAGTAGATATTTTGGACTTTTGAAACTCATAAGGACTCACCAACAATCAACACAATTGATTCTAATTTGGGAACTGAATGAGAGGCTGAGTGTAGTGGACCCTAAACACATAGTTTCTATCCTAACCCATTATACTCAAATGTGGTAAGAGGTATCAAATCTTCTCTAACTATCACATTTCCTCCATTGGATAGCCCATGCCTTAAGTCTTTGAAGCAACCTCTGAGCCCACCATGACTGTGAAGCAACTCACTGATGGTTTACAGTGACCCTGGACCAAAACTACTGTCCCTAACATATAGTACATGTATATTGTCTTTTGTCAATGTTGCTTTCAGTGAAAAGGGCACTACTGGCATATGGAAAAAACCAAAATAGACCCCTGCAACCCTTTATTCAGGATTTTCCAAACAAAGCCGAGTAGTCTAGCAGTGAGAGAAGGTCAAAGAGAGTAGAAATGGTTGACCTGCATTTGCACTAAGAGTTCAGTCTTGATGCGGCGGGAGGCCTCACTCTCATTTCCTTCACCACGGGTACCGCAAAGTGAGTCAATTTCATCAATGAAAATGATGGATGGTGCAGCCTCACGAGCCATCTGAAATAGATTGGCTACTAGCTTCTCACTCTCCCCCATCCACTTTGAGACCAAATCAGATGAAGAGATACTGCAGCTCAAATGTTGAGAACACAGTTAAGAGCCTCCTCCATCTTGTCCTTAAAACTGTGATAATGCTTCAAACATACACACCTAAACTGCTTTTAAATATCTTTATCCAGCCTGATCACCCAAGATCATGGCAATTCAAAATTCAACAGCATGATGTCAACACTTCATGTAGAATTTAGGGTTGCACATGCTATCACATTGATCAGGAATGCTTCACTGTGGAACATTCATTGTTTTTGTGTCAAACCCTTAAACAAAGGACCTCACTTTTGTATTGGGAAATTTAGCTGCAATCGGAAATGCAAATATTTGCCAATTACTTTTAAGACTGTTGACATAAGAACTTCCCAAAGAACTGAGATTGAAGATGAACCTGAAGAAAGTGGAGTCAGCTTCTGTGGCAACTGCTTTTGCAAGATATGATTTTCCAGTTCCTGGAGGCCCGTACAGAAGAAAAGCTCGCCATGGTCTTCGCTTGCCTATATCCACAGCTTAAAATTACCTTCATTAGTACTGAGAACTTCTCCTTATGATTTATGCCAACCTCAATAGAACTGAGAGATCACATGATTTTAAGATTACAGAGATTCCAGATCAGACAGCATATCAGCAAACCCAGCCCTAAAGAAAAAACCAAAATCACAACCAAAACTAAAGTGCAAATTGAACAGCAGTGACAGTCACACCATTGCCCTGTTATCATGATTGTCAATTAGAAGGTAACAGGAAAATGAGTGCAGTCATAACTTTATGAGAGTCACTCACAAAGTGTTAAACCATCACCCTCATCATGAATAGCAGCGACAAGCTGCCATAATTACACAATGACTTCATCAGCTCCTGACGATGGTTGTAGACAAGTATACAACAATCAGCCCAAAATTTCGGGCAAACCATTTCAGCCCTCAGTCCCTGTTGTGTTCCAGAAGCAACTAGAAGACTCAGTATGATGTTGTCTAAAAAGACTGCACAATTAGTACACATCAGGATAACAATTTGACTGCTCAAAGACCCAATGTGAGAAACAAGAATCCAAAAGGATGTCTAGCCAGGAGAATAAATCTAAAGCTTTAGCTACCTTGAAGCAATGGAGAGACTACATAAACCTTACATCATCCTTATTCTTTAACCAAACAAATTTGAAGTTGAGGGTTACCTCTGAATCCACAAAAAAAAACTGAACAATGCGACCAAAGCATCATAAAAAATGCTGACTAGAAGTTTTATTCTAGGTTTTCAAACCCAATAGTTTGACCTTTGTCTCAAGAGTCAGTAAACTGCAACAAAAGGGGAGAAGAATTGAGCACTTTAAGAACTTGATGACTACAACTGCTCCCAAGGAGTCTCTAAGAACCAACTATTTCCAGAGGGGGGGTACATCAGTTTTCTGCGGTGTGGAAACCAACAGCTCATTGATTTGGCAGAAGAATGCCCTCATTTCAGAATTAGAACTGTCTGCATTTACAAATACAGGTTTACTTCTACCCTGTAGACACTTTGAGAAAGAAGTAAAACAGCATGCATTTATAAACCTAGATTTACTCAAGTTCTTTTGGAACTTCCCAGCCACAGAAAGGAGAGGAAGACCAGGACCACATTTTGCTCTAAACTTCATAGCAGAAGTCAAAGAACTATGAAGACTTAGAGCTTCAGATTCTGACATGTTGAATTTCAGGAGAATTAAACTCAGAAGACTGAAACAACATAATGCTTCATTCAGCAGAACAAAAAGTTATTACTACAAGTATCCATGTACTGCTGGAATCTCTTTAGGTAATGAGAACCAACACAACTCAAGGAAACTCTACAGTAAGCACTGTCACCAACCACTAAGGGGGAAGGATTGTATGTTCAACTTTCACGTAACCAAGGACTTCTGATTTCCATTTACTCAAGATTCCATGCACCCCTAGGATCTCTTCTTGCTTCAAAAAAAAACTGCCATAAATGATTATTTCCTTCAAACAATATTATACAATCACAACCCTCTGTACCCTGAGAAATAATCCATATTTTAAAACTGCTTGTACAACCATCGATACTATAACCACACTGACTGTAGCAATCAGTAGATTAGGGTCAGTATTAAGCAAAAACAAGGCTACAATCATTGCAGTGAAAAGGTTAGGTCAAGTTAACTGTAGAAACTAATCCTGTTGGAGGTGTTGGACAGAATCGACACAGTCAAAATGTGGTGGGTTGTTCAGAAAGGAGCCCATGAGTGGAAGAGATCTCCAAGGAGAGGCAGGTTCTATGTGAGTGCAACAGGACAAAGATGATGGACATGAGAGAAAAGGTAATCAGAAGTGTTGGGAGAAGAACCGTAAAAAGATATGGTTCAAGGATCTTGGGAAAAAAAAGGCACCTGTGAAGAACTGCGGGAATTTGACAGGAAGAATGACGGCCTCCTGAAGAGCTTGCTTCGCACTTTCCAGACCAGCAACATCCCCCCATTTCACATTAGGC
>Ga0116227_10007584_pt1 | contig 21049 bp, 21 predicted proteins | sample S1TSphgellanicum_FD_89693 | JGI IMG/M metagenome (GOLD analysis project Ga0116227, IMG submission 89693) | Host-associated microbial communities from peat moss isolated from Minnesota, USA - S1T2_Fb - Sphagnum magellanicum MG | ecosystem: Host-associated > Plants > Peat moss > Unclassified...
CTCGAGTTGCAGCTGTTCGGTGAGGATCTTGCGGGCGGCATCCGCCCTCGCCGGATCCGGGTCCAAGAACACCAGCCCGGCGGCGAACATCGGCGCCAGCTTGAGGCCCGCTTCCTTGCCCACGGCGCGCAAGAAAATCGTGGGTTGCTTGATCAGCAGACCGCAGCCATCGCCGGTCTTCCCGTCGGCCGCGATCGCACCCCGATGGGTCAAGCGATTCAGCGAGCTGATGGCGGTCTGAAGCACCCAGTGGCTGGCCTTGTCGTCGAGGCTGGCGATCAACCCAAACCCACAGGAATCCCTTTCATAAGACGCGCGGCAAAGCCCCCAGTCGCCCGAACGAGGATCCGCGCCGGGGCCGCCGCCCGTCATGAAGCTGGTGTTATGTGTCATTTTGATGCGCCCATGGCCAAACCAACCCCGCAGCCACGCTACAGAGCCTTTACAAAACAAGAACTTGCAATCTGTTCGAGGCGCCCATTCATTGAAGCGCCAGGTTGGAGGGCGCCACGAGGCGCGCCGGTATATGGGAAGCATAATACCTAGGAAGCACCGACCGTCAATCGCCGTCAGCATCTTCCGACCCCCATGGGCGGTTCCCGGCACTCGCGTCGCGCGCAACGTTCGGGCGACCATCTACCGCCCGTTGCCGTGGAGAGTCGATTGCTCAGTCATTTGGACCCTGCCTCATCCCTGGCCATCGGTCTCTTAATCTTCGCACTGGTCACAGCTGGGCGCTGCGGTGGAATACGCGCCGCTCTGGGTGCGCATGTTGAGCGCGCTGTGCTTAGGGGTGGGCACGATGATCGGTTATCGACGCATCGTCACGACATTGGGCGAACGACTGGGCAATGTGCACCTGACTCCCGCGCAAGGCGCGTCCGCGGAAATCGTCTCGGCGGTTCTGATCGGCACCGCAGGATTCACCGGACTGCCGGTGAGCACCACCCACATCGTCACTTCAGGGATCGCGGGCACCATGGTGAGCTCCGGCGCGGGTCTCAAATACGGGATCATCTCGCGTATCGTCATCGCTTGGCTCATCACCTTGCCGGTCACGATTTCCATCGCCGCGGGCTTGTACTACTTGCTGGCCAGCCCGGCACTGTGATCGGGGGCGCCTACGCGGCCCGGCCTAGCTCGCGATATAGCGCTCCAACTCCTCGATCTGCCGGGTTTGGTCCTTGATGACCGCCTTGACCAAATCGCCGATGGACAGCATGCCGACGACTCGCCCGCCGCTCATCACGGGCAGATGGCGGAATCGCCCATCAGTCATCACCTGCATGCAATGGTGCACGGTGTCATCCGGCGCCACGCAAATCGGCGAAGCAGTCATGATGTCGGCCACGGGCGTGTCCTGCGAGGTGCGCTGCTTCAGAATCACCTTACGGGCATAATCACGCTCGGAAACAATCCCGATCAAGGCGCCTTGGTTCATCACCAGCAACGCGCCCACATGGCGGGTCGCCATTATTTCAATGGCATGTAGCACCGAGTCCTGCGGAGCGACCGAGAAGATCTGGCTGCCTTTTTCTTGAAGCAATTGACTGACCGTCTGCATACTGCCCCCCGGGTTTTTGCGATCGGCTCCGCTCTGACTATACTCCCGAATGACTGAACCGGACCTGAAACCCCCTGTTGCCCCGCCGCGATCCCACGACGTGGCTTCGCCTTTTGGCGATCGAAACGACCCCTATTACTGGTTGCGCGACGATGCACGGGAAAATCCGGCGGTGCTGGACTACCTGGCGGCGGAAAACGCCTACCGTGAGCGGCGCACCTTGAGCGTGAAGCCGTTGGAAAATGCACTGTACGATGAAATCATCGCACGGCTGAAACAGGACGATTCCACCGTGCCGTATCAAAAAAACGGCTATTGGTACGCGGTGCGCTATGAGCCGGGCAAGGAATACCCGATTTTCATCCGCCGCAAGGGCACGACGGAAGCGCCGGAGGAAATTCTGCTGGATGCCAACGTGCTCGCCGCCGCGCATGGGTTCTATCAGCTGGGCGCCTTGGAGGTGTCTCCGGACTCGAAGTGGCTGGCGTACTGCGAGGATACGGTGGGGCGCCGTCAATTCACGCTGCGCTTCAAGAATCTCGACAGCGGCGAAACACTGTCCACCGCGATCCCCGGCATCGAAGCGGATCTGGCATGGGCGGCCGACAACAACACCGTGCTTTACGTGGAAAAGGATCCGGAGACCTTGCTCGGGCTGTACGTGAAGGCGCATCGTGTCGCCGGTCGCGCGGCGGACGACGTCTTGGTGTTCGAGCAGACCGACCACAGTTTCTACACCGGGCTGGCGAAATCCAAGTCCGAAGCGTACCTGTTCATCCACATGCAGAGCACGCTGTCATCCGAGTGGCGCTTCGCACGCGCCGATGATCCCGACCTGAATTTCCAGGTATTCCTGGCTCGCGAGCCTGATCATGAGTACGACCTGGAGCACTTGGGCGATGGTTTCATCGTCAGAACCAACTGGCAGGCGCGAAATTTCCGTCTGGCGCTCGCGCCGATCGCCAAGGACTCCGTGCGCTCGCAATGGCGCGAAGTCGTGGCACACCGTGAGGACACATTGATCGAGGATGTCGATGTGTTCGAAGCGTTTCTGGCACTGTCGGTGCGCAGCGGCGGCTTGGGGAAAATCTGCATCAAACCATGGGATGCAAAATTGCAGCGCGCGGCGGGCGCGGAATTCTTCATAGCCAGCGACGAACCGTCGTATAACGCCTCCATGTCGGTCAATCCGCGAATCGACAGCGAGGTGGTGCGCTATGCGTACTCGTCCCTGTCCACGCCGACCACGATCTATGACTACAACGTGCGCACCCGCCAGCAGGTCTTGTTGAAGCGCGATCCAATCCAAGGCACGTTCGATCCCGACCGCTATGCCACCGAGCTGCTGTGGATCGCGGCGCGCGACGCAGTGCAAATCCCCGTCTCACTGGTGTACCGCAAGGACTTCGTGAAGGACGGCTCCGCGCCGCTGCTGCAATACGCCTACGGGGCCTACGGCCTGTCGATGGACCCGAGTTTTTCCGCCTCGCGACTCAGTCTGCTCGACCGCGGCTTCGTGTACGCGATCGCGCATATTCGTGGGGGTCAGGAGATGGGGCGATATTGGTACGACACCGGGCGGCTGCTGTCGAAGAAAAATTCCTTTCACGACTTCATCGACGTGACTCACGCATTGGTGGCGGGCGGCTACGCCGCCAAGGACAAGGTGTTTGCCATGGGGGGCAGCGCCGGCGGACTCTTGATGGGTGCCGTGGCGAACATGAGCCCGGGCGACTATCGCGGCATCGTGGCGCAAGTGCCGTTCGTCGACGTGGTGACGACCATGCTCGACGACAGCATTCCGCTCACCAGCAACGAGTACGACGAATGGGGCGATCCGCGCGAGCGGCGCTACTACGACTACATGTTGTCGTATTCACCCTATGACAATGTGCAGGCACAGGCCTATCCCGCGATGCTCGTCACCACGGGTTTGTGGGACAGTCAGGTTCAATATTACGAGCCGGCGAAGTGGGTGGCGAAGCTGCGCGCCATGAAGACCGATGACAATCCCCTGTATTTGCACGTCGAGATGGAAGCCGGGCACGGCGGCAAGGCAGGACGTTTTCAGCGCTACCGCGAAATCGCCATGGAGTACGCATTTCTCCTGGGCGAGTTGGGAATCACCGCGTAACGAAAGATTCGGTCAGCCCGCCGTCGCTTCCTGCAACGGCGAGCCCACCGAGTGAGAGGTCGCGTAATGAGCGGCGAGCCGGGCTGCAGCAGCGACCCGTGCATCGATTCGTTCGAGGGCAAATTGGCCATCGCCGCGGCGAACCAATAAAGCGGCTTGGAGGCAGCCCTCCGGAGCCAACAATGCGATGATTTTCGATTGCATATTCAAGAACTAAGCAAGCCCCGTGCCAGCCGGCAATCACGAAAAATCAGCGAGTTAGCATGCGTCATGCCGACACGGGGTGACACAATTTGTCGGGCTGTGACGCGGGCGGGCAGATGTGCGGCGCGCAGCCTTAACCCTTATGCCCCGGATGCAACAACACGCACGGCGTCGAGTGGGCCTTGAGCGTCTTGCAGATCGAGGCCGCGCGCGACTCGCTCAAGTGAACGACTTGCAGTCGATACAGCGTTCCCGCGCTGCCCTGAGCCGGCGAGATTTTCGGTGCAAGGCCCGAAAGCGCAGCAGGATATTTCTTTTGCAACTCCGCGAAGCGGTGAGTGGCCGCGCTGCTGCCCGACTTGAACGCGCCCAATTGCACGGCGTAAGAGCCGGAAGCCGCTGCCTGTGGCGTCGGCTTGGGTTGCGCAGCGGCGGGTGGCGGCGCAGGCTTGGTCGGCGTTGCCTCAGCCGGCGACGGCGCAGCAGCAACCTGTGCGTCGGGATTCAACGGCGCATTGGTCGGCGCGGCAGCCAGCGTGAAATTTTCCACTCGGATGCGCGCTTCTTCGCTCCACTTTCCTTCCGGATACTGTTTGAGGAATGCCTGATAGGCATCCACCGTATCGGTGTCGCGCGCCTTCTGCCATTCGCGCTCTTCATAAAGCTCTCTGAGTCGCGCCTGCGCCTGTGCGGTGAACTCGCCGCTGGGATACTTCTTCACGAACTGCTCGTAAGCATCCGTGCTGTTCGATGTACGGGTTTTTTCCCAATCGCTTTGCTGGCGGCTGCAGCCTGCCAGCCCCAATCCTAGGATAATGCACAGCACCAAAAGCACTTTGTTATTCGTCATTTTCACACTCTCGAAGGCGGTTCCAGCCGATCCGCGGCATTCTACCGCCAAGCCGGTCACATCACAGGCTGTCATGGATGGGATAATGCTCGATATGACCCAACCGAAGCGGCGGTTCTTGGACACCAGTTCGGCGACGCCCACGTTCATCGGTGCCGAATCCGTGTTCATCGGCAACATCCGCGGAGCCGGTCAGTTCGTGGTTTCCGGCGAAGTCCATGGCGATGGAGAATTGTCAGGCGGCTTGAATTTATCCGCTTCCGGAACCTGGAACGGATTCATCCAAGCCCAACAGGCCATCATCGCCGGCAAGATTACCGGGGGCTTGAGCGTCGAAGACAAACTCGAAATCGGTTACACCGCGGTGATTCGCGGCAAGGTTTCCGCGCGCACCGTGGCGATCGCGAAAGGCGCCATCGTCGACGGTGAGATCGAAGTGACCTCCGATGCGCCGGTGGTGCGCTTCGAGGAAAAGCGCGACGGCAACACTTAGCGACCGGATCGTTGTGCGCGAATGGCGACAGCGGCGCAAAACTGGTGTGTTCAAGCGTATTCGCGCATCCTTACACCAGCTATCAATCTCGACGTGCAATGAAAGAATACGATGTGGTCATCATCGGCGGTGGCATTCACGGCGCCGGCGTGCTCCAGGCTGCTGTCGCCGCCGGCTACAGTGCTCTGCTCATCGAACGACAGTCCCTCGCTTCCGGCACTTCCAGCAAATCGAGCAAGTTGATTCATGGCGGCTTGCGCTATCTCGAATCCGCGCAGTTTGCACTGGTGCGCGAGAGCCTGCAGGAGCGTTCGATCATGCTGCGCATCGCGCCGGAATTGGTGAAGCTGCAGGCGTTTTACCTGCCGGTTTACCGCGACACGCGCCGCCGGCCCTGGCAGCTGAGAATCGGACTATGGATGTACGCCCTGCTGGGAGGCTTCGATCCCGCCACCCGTTTCGGCACCGTCCCAAAATCCGAATGGCCTTCGCTGGACGGTTTGCAGACCGATAAGCTGGACGCGGTCATCCGCTATCACGACGGTCAGACCGACGATGCGCTCATCACCCGCGCGGTAGTGCAGTCGGCGTTGGCATTGGGCGGCGCAGAGGTGGCCGTGCCGGCCAACTTCGTGAAGGCCACATTGCGCGAGAACGGCACGCACATCACCTACACCGCGAACGGTTCAACGGTGGAATGCGGCGCGCGTGTCCTGGTCAATGCCGCGGGCCCTTGGGCCCCGGAGGTGGCGGCCCGAATAGAGCCCTCGATCTTCATTCCCGCCGTGGACTTGGTGCAAGGCACTCACATCGTGATTCCCTTCGCCGTGAGCGCGGGCGTTTATTACGTGGAGAGCCCGACCGACGGCCGTGCCGTGTTCGTGATGCCGTGGCACGGCGCCACGCTGATCGGCACCACCGAAACTCCCTATCAGGGCTCACCCGATCTGGCGCATCCGCTGCCCGAGGAGGAGGAGTATCTGTTGGCGGTGGTCCGCCACTATTTTCCGAGGCTTCGCGCGCTCACCCGGGCCGACATCACCGAGCGCTTTGCGGGCCTGCGTGTACTGCCGGCGGCCAGCCAGGCCGCCTTCGACCGGTCCCGGGAGACCATATTCACCACAGATCGAGACTTGAGTCCGCGCGTACTCGGCATATACGGCGGCAAACTGACGGGATGGCGGGCCGCGGCAACTCACGTCATGGAAAGGATCGCGTCGTCGCTGCCCCGACCTACGCGCCGTGCCGACACCGAGCGTATGATTTTGAGGAGACCTGCATGAAGAAGACTGTTGCCTGCACGATGGTGTTGGCCATGACGCTGCCGGTTGGATTCGCGCATGCCGAGGATTACTTGAGCCCCACGGAGGAGCGCGTGCGCCTCTCCATCGGCATCTCGCGGCAGTCGAACAGCACCGATCTGCAGCTCGACAGCAGCACCGGCGTGGAGGGCACGCCGGTGAGCGGGGAGGATACCTTTGGCCTGCAGAAGTCGGACATCGAACCGAAATTTCAGGCCATGGTGCGAGTGGAGCAGCGCCATCGCTTGAGGTTCGATTACTTCTCGCTGGACCGCACCGGCAGCGCCACCATCGAGGATCCCATCATTTTTCGCGACGTGGTGCTGCAACCGGGCGACCCGCTCACGACCAATCTATCGCTGCGCGCGCTCAGCATCGATTACGAATATTCTTTCTTGCACAGCGACAAGTACGAAGTGGCCTTCACCATCGGCATCAACGATACCGACATTTCCGCGCGCGGCCGCGTCGCCACGCAGACCCGCCACGTGAATCAGTCCGAAGATCAGGCAGGACCGCTGCCGACCGTGGGGCTGGATGCCACGTATGTGCTGAGCAAGCGATTTTATGTCGACGCGCGCGGTCAATATCTCAAGGTCAACGTCTCGAATCTGGACGGATCCTTGGGGATCTATGAAGTGGACGGGCTGTACCGGCTGCGGCCCAATATTGCGTTTGCCATTGGCTACAACATCGTGAAGGCCAATCTGGTGTCCACCAAGTCGACCGAATCCGGTTTCTTCAATTTCAGCACCAAAGGCCCGGAGATTTTCGTCCGCATCGCCTTCTGAGGCGACCCTCAAGGTGCGGCTTCGGCGGAGAACTCGACTCGGTTGTTGGCGGCCGCCGCGCGATTCCATTCACCGGCCGTGAGTCCCTCGGTGCGCGCTGGATACGATGCCGCCAGCTTCGAGCTTCCCGCCGTTTCCAAAACCACGCTGATCGCTCCGCCGGTGCGTGCGCGCACGCCCGCCACGAGATTGGCAAATGCCAACGATTGACGCTGCTGTCCGGTCAGCGACTCTTCGAAGGGGTTGCCGATCACATCGCACTTGCTCACCAGATTGGTGGGCACCGCGGGCACATAACCGTCATTGCCGTTGGCACTGAGGCAGAACAGCCCAGCCATGTTGGTCACCCTCAGCACGCCGTGAAAGCCCGAGGCCTCGAGCTTGCTCAGCATGTCGCGCAGCACATCCAGACGCGAACGATCGAAGGGTATCTCGCCGTAGGGCACCGCCTCGATGCGCGGCGCCGCCGCCGGCGTGCCGCCGCTCGCAGTCGTGGTGACCGTGTTAGCGGCGTTGGCGGCGGCCAGGGCGGCCGTGAGATCCTTGACCGCTGAACTCAAATCCGCACGCTCACGCGTCAGATCGGTATTGATGCTGGTCTGCGCAGCCAACTCGGCGCGCAGATGCGTCAGATCATTGCGAACCACCGCCCAACCCGCCGCAAAAGCGGCGGCCGCCAGGCACGCCGCCAGTGTCGCCACCGGCCATACCCACGGGTACGGCGCGGCCTTAGGGGGCGGAGCGATGGCGTCATTGGCGGGGACAATGGGCAAACTCTCGCGCACATCCGAGACGATGCGGGCCGCAAAACTATCCAGACTGGCCACGATGAAGCGACGCACATCCACCGCCTGATCTTTGACCGCCGTCTCGATGCGGCGCCCCCAATCGGTGGAGCTCGCCGGAGCGGGCTTAGGCTGCGGTGTTCGTTCCACCGCCGCGCCGCCTTCGATTTCCACGGGCAGCAGCGCCGGCTCATTCATGTCGCGGCGGTCCGGAAGCAAATGTAATTCGTACAATACCTTCGACACGTCGACGGGACGCACCTGCTTGGGGAGCACGCCCATCGCGCCCAACGCACGCGCCTGTCCCACGTAGAGCTCGCCTTCCTGCGAGGTGTACATCATGATGGGTATCATCGCGGTCTGAGGATTTCCCTTGATCGCCTGTACGGCCTGAAGCCCGTCCATGCCGGGCATCAGATGGTCCATGAAAATTGCATCGGGCCGGTTGTTTCGCAGGTACTCGATCGACTGTTCGGCCGATTCGGCCATGTCGACTTCGATGTCGTATTTCTCCAGCATCCTGCTCAAGATGACGCGGGCGGATTTGGAGTCGTCGACCACTAAAGCGCGTTTACGGGCCATAGGATTAGTGTAGCGCAGTCCTTTCAGCGCCGGTCAGGGTCGAATTGACGCAAAATCGCGACGGCCGTGGGCCGCCGGGCGGCGACTCAAGCGGTGTCGGCGCCTTGCGACTCTTTATTTTGCGCGATCCAGGTCAGCGCGGACTCGACATCGGCGAGTTCACTGGCGGTAAAGCCTTCGATGCGCACGCCCGTGGCCTCGGCCTTTTTCTTGGCCAGCTCGGCGGCGGCGACCGTATGAACCCACACCAGCCCGCGGCGAACCTTGGCCGTAAATTTTTGCTGCTTCTCTTCGGTCATCATTCGTCTCCTCAAATTCTCTTTCGGATATACGAGCACGATACACGACTCATCGCCTGTTTGGGCTGCTCGGCCCTCAAGGTTCAGTGTCCTGCGATCGCGGCGTCCATGGCTGCACTGTAGGCGTTGAGCGCGCTCGAGACCACCCCCATATATTCATTGGCCTCACTCCAGCGCCGCTCCTCGATTGCCTCACGGATCCCGGGCAATGTCTTCACGCCATAGCCTGTGTGCAGGCCGGGCGCATACACCATATGTTGATACCAGTCGCGCCCCGGCAATCCATGGGGCGCGGTCAGGGTTTGCTCCAGCACCACCAGCGTCGCGTTGATGCGATCACGTGCGACGGCATCGGCGCCGGTGTCGGCCGCAACGCGTGCATATTCCTTGTCAAACGCAGCGGCACTTCGCTCCAGCTTGGCGACCGCATTATCCAACTCGGAAAAATTCAGGAAGGGAACTTCATCGACGCGCGGCGGCGCAGCCCGCGGTTTGTCGGGATTGGCGGTCAGCTTGAACACGTCATCGTCCAACAGCTTGTCGAGCTCGCGCGACTTGACCCGCATGGCGTCGGTATTCTTGTGCAGCTCTTCGTCGAATCCCGACACGGAAGCCGCGAAATCGCTTTCATGCGCCGGAATCAGATCCGCTTGTGCGGCGCGCAGCACCACGCGACCCGCCACCTTGGCGAGCGCCACACCGTACTCGAAGCCCGGATCCACGAAGCGGCGGAAGTGGTCGAAGCTGTCGTAGGCGGAATGATAAACGCCGTAATCAGATTCTCCCTGGAAGGCCAGATCCAACGAATTGATGCCGAGATGCTGCAGAAATGGCGTGTAGTCCGAACCTGAACCGAGTGCTCCCAAGAACAAGTCCCCGCTGGTATGACCCGCGCCGTCCGATTGCGCCCCGGACTCGAAGCTGGTTGCGCGTCGCATCGCCAGCGAGCGCGCCAGTACGCTGCCACCGGTCTCCGGATCCTTGACATCGCGCGCGGCCTCGCTGACGAAGTGCTGCAGCGCGTGGCTTCCCTCGGCCGACAAGAAGCCACGGCCATTGACGTCAGAATTGACATACAGCACCGCCTTTGATTTCAATTCGGCGGCATGCGTCTCGACCCATTCGGTGGAGCCCAGCAGGCCCGGCTCTTCCCCATCCCAGCTGGCGTAGACCAGCGTGCGCTTCGGGCGCCAACCGGACTTGACCAGCTTGCCGATGGACTTGGCCTCGGCCATCAGAGCGACTTGACCCGACAGCGGGTCGGCGGCGCCAAACACCCAGCCGTCGTGGTGATTGCCGCGAATGATCCAATGATCCGGTTCCTGACTGCCGCGAATCTTGGCAATCACGTCATACAAGGTCTTCTGATTCCAATCGGACAACACCTTCATATGCACCTTCGCAGGCCCCGGACCGATGTGATAGGTCAGTGGCAAACCGCCGCGCCAAGACGCCGGGACCACGCGTCCGCCGAGCGCGGCGAGCAGAGGTTCGGCATCGCCGTAGGAAATCGGCAGCACCGGAATCTTGAGCAGGGTCTTCGCATCCTTCAGCGCCAGTCGCTTGGCGCCCGCCACGGCGCCCACGCCGGGCGTCAATGGATCGCCGCTGTACAGCGTGAGATCTAGGACCGATCCGCGTTGCACCGCATCGCGGGGACGGTACCCGCCTTTCGGATAAGTTTCACCGGCGCCGTAGCCGTCATCGCGAGGATCCGAGTAAATCAGGCAGCCGATCGCGCCATGCTCATACGCCAGCTTGGGCTTCAAACCGCGCCACCCACCGCCGTAGCGGGTCAACACGATCTTGCCCTTGACGCTCAAGCCGAGCCGTTCGAGTTCCTTGTAGTCATCCGGCATGCCTTGATTGACGTAGATCAGCGGACCGGTCACATCGCCGTCGGCTCCATAGATGTTGTAGGGCGGCAGCTCATCCTTCACCTGTACCGAGGTGGCGTCGCCCTCGACCGGCGGCTCGCTCAAGGAAGCTTTAAATGCGGTCGGTTCGGTCAGCTCCACCAGCACTTCGCGCGGCGTCGGATACAGAACGGAGAAAGTTTCGATCGACGCATCCCATCCCCATTCCTTGAATTTCGCGAGTTGGAACTCGGCGTTGGCCTTGTCATGCGCCGAGCCGACGTGGTTCGGCGCCGAGGACATCTGCTGCATCCAGTCGCGCAGGTCCGTTGCCGACAAGTCGGCATCGAACTTCGATTCGAGCTGCGCTTGCGCGGCTGCATCGGGCGGTGAAAATCCTTCGATGTCGGCCGAGGCAGCGCCCTCGGCGGCAACGGCTCCAGCCAGCCATGCGCCGCATGATGCAGCGAGCAACGCGCCGGCGGCGCGTGAGACAGTAACTGACACTTAAGACCTCCTAATCGCGAATTCCGGTGCCGCGGTTCAACAAAGCCACCGCGAGCGAGAACATCAAGATTGCAGCGGCAACCATGATTCCGTAGGCCAGACGCAAATCGACGTCCGATGTGCCCAAGAAGCCATAGCGGAAAGCGCTCACCATGTAGAGAATCGGATTGACATTGGAAGCCGCACGCGCCCAATTCGGCAGCATGGTAACTGAATAGAACACGCCGCCGAGGTAGGTCAGAGGCGTGAGCACGAACGTCGGGAACCACGATATGTGGTCGAAGTTCTTGGCGAACAGTGCGTTGATGAACCCGCCCAGCGCAAACACGAAACTGGTGAGCAGCACCGCGGAAAAAATCGCGAACACATGCAGCAGCGCCAGATGCGTGAAGAACAGCGACACGATGGTGACCACCGCTCCCACCAGTGCGCCGCGCAGCATGCCGCCCATGGTGTAACCCATGACGATCAGCCAGTTGGGCATGGGCGATACCAGCAGTTCCTCGATATGCTTGCCGAACTTGGCGCCGAAAAACGAGGACACCACGTTGCCGTAGGAGTTCTGAATCACCGTCATCATGATCAGACCCGGCGCTATGAACTGCATGTAGTCGTAGCCGCCGACCTGGCCCACCCGCTTGCCGATCAGGCTGCCGAAGATGATGAAGTACAACGTCGCCGTGACCGCCGGCGGCACGATGGTCTGGCCCCAAATGCGCACGATGCGGCCGAACTCGCGGATGATCATGGTCTTGAAGCCGATCCACTCGGTGACTGCGCGCGAAGCCGACAATGGACTCAAGCCCCCTGCGCCGTGCGCGTGGCGCCCGCTCGCGCGGCGCCCGCGAGCACGCTGCCGTCGACCAGGCGAATGAACAGCTCTTCGAGGCGATTGACTTTGTTGCGCATGCTGGTGACGGCGATTCCTTGTGCGGACAGCTGCGCAAAGATGTCGTTGAGGCTCTGCGCCTTGGACATTTCGATTTCCAGCGTGTGGTCATCCGACAGCACCGGGATGAAGCCTTCGAGCACCGGTGCCGCGTCGCGTGCGTCGCGCAAGTTGAACACGAACACCTCGGTCTGCAGCTTGCGCAGCACATTGGCCATGGTGTCGCGCTCGATGATGTTGCCGCCTTCGATGATGGCGACATTTCGGCACAGATTCTCCGCCTCTTCGAGATAGTGAGTGGTGAGAATGATGGTGGTGCCCTGCTGGTTGATGTTGCGCAGGAATTCCCACATGGAGCGGCGGATTTCGATGTCGACGCCCGCCGTCGGTTCGTCCAGGATCAACAATCGGGGTTCGTGCATCAAAGCGCGCGCAATCATCAGACGCCGCTTCATGCCGCCCGACAGCGAACGCGCCATGGAATTTCGCCGATCCCACAGCTGCAGCTGCTTCAAGTATTTTTCGGCGCGCTGTTTGGCGAGCGGTCGCGGGATGCCATAGAAGCCCGCCTGATTGACCACGATGGTGAATGGTGTCTCGAACATGTTGAAATTGACTTCCTGCGGCACCAGGCCGATGCAGGATTTCGCCGCTTCCAAGTCGGTGTCGATGTCATGTCCGAACACCTGCACCACGCCGCTGGTCTTGTTCACCAGGGACGTGGTGATGCCGATGGCGGTGGTCTTGCCCGCGCCATTCGGTCCCAGCAGGGCGAAGAAGTCGCCTTCATCGACTGTCAGATCGATGGCCTTCAGTGCCTTGATGCCGTTCTTGTAGACCTTGGTGAGCTGACGGAGGACGAGGGCATGCATAGGAGCCGCGTAGCCTAAACCTGCCGAGGCGGTGGCCGCAACGGCAAAACGCAAAACCGCCCCGCCTTACGGCAATCGCGCGGCTGCGGCCAGCTGCAGCCCATGCAGTTGAATCCGCCGCAACGCCTGAGAATCGGCCCGCGCAGCCGCGCCTATCAACGCGTTCCAATAAGCCGCCGAGTGAGACCATCTTGCGCTCAAGTTCGATACCTCGCCGGCCGCCAGTGCAGGCAGGCCGTTGACGTCGAGAGTCCGGAACGATTCCACCGTGACCGCGGACATGCCGAGCAGAAATTGCGCCGCCAGGCTCGCGGTGCAGGCCAGGTGCCAGGCATAAAACACCGCCAGGCGCACGAAGTCGGTCAATGCCTCATCGTGGGGTTCGTCAGCGACCCGGTATTGCACTGTCTGCGACAACCTGGATGTCCAGTACGCCTCGTCCTCGAAGCGCAGATCGAACAACGCATAGGGACAACTTGCCACGGCGGCGCGCTGAAGCATCGAGAGAGAAGCCAGCAGATTCGCGTCCCCGACGCTCAGCAAAGTCCCACCCGAGGAATGCGCCGCCTGCCAGTGATCGGCGCCGGCGCTCGCCAGATCGAGGAAACGCAGATTCAGTCCGCGCACCGAGTTCAATTGTTCAGTCCACAACTGCGGCTCCCTCGCCCAGTTGCCGCCAATTTCTTCCCGCATGTTCGCCTCCCTGCGTCCTGCGCTGTGCATTTCCCGACGAATCCAGCGCAAAGAACCGCCAAAACCACTTGGCAGTCACGCTAACTTTGTGATTAATTTCTGTCAAATTCTTTTTGCCCCAAAACCACGTGAATTGCGAAGGAGAGCCCCGATGAGAGTTTCCGACGACCGCTACACCCGTGACCGCCAGCGCCTGGATCTTGCACTGCGATTCATCCGTCACGAGGCACGCACCTTCACCATCAAGCAGTGGACGGGCTTGAGCGACGACCGAATCCGCAAGCTGTATCGCAGCTACGTGATGCACAACGAGTCGAGCGATGTGCTGCGTCATCGGGGCAAGTCGCCGCGCCAGGCGGCATTTTTCTTCAGGAATCCGGAGGTGAACTTTCACGCCGCGCAACTGGCGAGCATGTACCTGATGTACGGCCTGGTCGGCTCGAGCGGCAGTCACGTGGAGCCGCGCTACCGCGTGGGTTCCCTGGAGTCGGGAACCCTGCTGTGCCGCGCCTACGAGACTTATCTGGATTTGCACGCGCCGGCCAGCATTTCCTTCGAGCATGGATGGTTCCTGTTGTTGGCCTTGGCGCGGCGCGACGAGGTCGGCATGGCTCGATGCGCGACGTGCGGCGCCTTGCGCCTGCGCGATCTGTTGGCACGACACAAACACCACTGCAACAACTGCAATCCCAGCCCAGCACCCGTGCTTGCGCACTAGGCCGGGCGGGCGCGCCTGATAGACTAGGGCGATGCATGCAAGGAATATTTTCACCGGCCCTTATTTGGACCGGGCGGCGCACTTACGTGATGATGCAGATTGGCTGGCGGGCGCGCTGGCCGATACCGCCAGCCGTGTGGTGCCGCTGTGGAATTCGCGCAGTCTCATCGTCGAGGGTGATGAGCCGCATGCCGCGTTTCTGTCGCTGTCGCAGATTCCCGAGGCGCAGCGCAATGCCGACGGACTGATTCTGCTGGGGCGCTTTGGCGGCAGCTTCATGTTCGCCTACGAATTCGATACGCCGACTGCGCCCCTGCTCGAACCGGGAACGTGTTTCGAAGATCTGCGCATGCTCGCCGCAAGACTGCCGAGCGACGAAGCGGGATTGCTGAGCTATGCGCGCGCGATATTGTTCTGGCGGCGTCGAACCCGATTTTGTGGCACGTGCGGCGCGCCCACCGTCGCGGTCAGAGCCGGTCACGTCATGGTGTGTACCAATGCGGGCTGCCGGCACCAGCAATTTCCGCGCCTCGATCCCGCGATCATCGTGCTCATCAGCGACGGTGAAAGAGCCTTGCTCGGACGCCAGGCTTCCTGGCCGGTGGGCCGCTATTCGACGATTGCCGGTTTTGTCGAGCCGGGCGAATCGCTGGAGGACGCGGTGATACGCGAGGTTTTCGAAGAGACCGGCATTGAAGTCACCGACATCGAATATCACTCCTCGCAGCCGTGGCCGTTCCCCTCTTCTCTGATGCTGGGTTTCACGGCACGCGCGAGCACCACGCAGATTCATTTGCTCGATCAAGAGTTGGAAGACGCGCGCTGGTTCACGCGTGCCGAATTCGCGGGCAGCAAGACGATCGCCCCGCCCAGCGTGTCCATTTCATTCCGCCTGATCGAACACTGGTTCGACGCCGGCTGGGATCAGCCGCTGCGCGCCATTCATGGAGGATCCTCCTGGCCCTCCTCCCGCTAGGCGGGGGACCCTTTGCTTGGGTCATGGGCGCCGCATTCTTTGCCGGCTTCATCGATTCCATCGTCGGCGGCGGTGGACTGATCCAAGTGCCTGCCTTGTTCGCGGCCTTTCCCGGCGCTGCGCCCGCGCAGCTGCTCGGCACCAACAAACTCGGAAGCATATGTGGCACCAGCAGCGCGACGCTGCGTTACCTGACGGTGGTCAAGATTGCCTGGAGACGCCTGATGCCGGCCATGGGCGCCGCATTCCTGGCGGCGCTGGCCGGGGCGAGCCTGGCAATCCGGGTATCACCCGCGGCGTTCCGTCCCGGGGTGCCGGTGATGCTCGGCGCGGTGCTGGTCTATGTGCTGTGGCAGCGGGATCTCGGCAGCCAGCATGCGCCGCTCGAGATCCACGGTCGCCGATGGGCACTGGCTGCCGGCGGTATCGGCCTCATCGGTTTCTATGACGGTTTCTTTGGCCCGGGCACCGGCAGTTTTTTGATGCTGCTGTTCATACGAATTTACGGCTTCGACTTCCTGCATGCCTCTGCCAGCGCCCGCGCCATCAATGTCGCGACCAACGGCGGCGCACTGCTGCTGTTTGCGTTGCAAGGAAGCGTGCATTGGGAATTCGGACTGGCGCTCGGTGCCAGCAACGCGATCGGAAGTGTTGTAGGCACGCGTACCGCCATCAAACACGGCAGCCGTTTCGTGCGCGCGATTTACATCGCGGTGGTGGTCGCTCTGATCTTCAAGACCGCGTTGGACGCGTTCTATCCGCGTTCCCAATGACCGGGCCGTAAGCGCCACCCGTCTCCGGACCGCACCCAGGCGTGGGCAACCCAGTGATAGCCCACCCGGCCCGGCGCCCAATAGCCCTCGACCCATTCGTGGCGGCCGCCGACCCAGCGCCAGTAGCCACCGATCCACACATATCCGGGGGTCGGCGCAACGCCAACAACCTCGACGCGCGGCTCCGGAGGCGCCACCATGACCACGGCACCATAATAATGTCGTTGATCGGGCTCCACGACGCACGCGGCGCCCGCGAGAGAAAGGGCAAATGCAAGGGCGAGACTGAGCTTGCGGTTCATCCTACTGCGTTGATTCATGACGATAACCACATGATTAAACACTATGTGACCAAACGTCTCGAGCCCCGTAGCGTTGACGGAGCCTAAGTATCAAGCAGGATAGCGCCGTAGCTTAAAGAGCACCACTCGGTCGGGTTCGCGACTTGTCGTTGCGGCGCCGGCCCAGACGCTGTTGCGGCACGAACCCCAGCGTCACCATGGGGCGAGCCAGCCTTTGCTTCATGCGATACATGGCCAAGTCGGCCCGATCCAGCAGTATGGCGGCGTTGTCGCCGTCATGGGGGTAGAGCGACTCGCCGATTGCCGCCGTGAGGTGTTGCTCCTCGCCGTTGATCCAATAGGGCAGCGAGATGCGCTCACGAATGGTGTCGGCCACGCGGGTTACGGCGGAAGGGTCAGGTACCGCCGGCAGTACCACCACGAATTCATCGCCGCCGTAGCGGCATACAACGTCGCCCGTGCGCACTCGCGCGCTGATCCGCGTCGCCACGGTGGTCAATATCTTGTCGCCCGCTGAGTGGCCGTACTCATCATTGATGGCCTTGAAGCCATTCAAGTCGATGAACAACAGTCCTACCGACAACTGCTGTTCATTCGCATCGGCAATGGCCGCTTCCAACATCTCCAGCATGCGGCGACGGTTATAGAGACCCGTAAGTCCATCACGATCCGCCAGCTGCAGCGCCTCGGCTTCCCGCTGGCGCAAAATCTGCAGTTCCTGCCGCAGATGCGCATTGATTGCGCGCAGCCGCTCGAGTTCGTCGACCTCATCGACTGCCAGCGGGGCATCGTTCATGTCGGGAAGCACAAGCGCTCCGGCCGACACGGAAGACCCGTTCGCCGCCAATTTAATTCCACCGTATGCCATAGTCCGCTTCCCGAGTGATGCAACTTGATTGTCGCCAAAATACGCATGCCTCAAAATCGGCTGACGCCTGCTGGATATGTAAGATTTGGCCGACCCAAACTAGTTCACTCGTCGGCGCAAAGCGACATTGGGAGCGCTAACGCATCAATCGGTGTCCGGTGGACAGCGGACCTTTCTGAAGGAGAGATTGCATGGAAATCACCGGGGGATGCTTGTGCCGGGCCGTACGATTCCGCAGCGTGGCCGCACCGCTGTTCACCCGCGTTTGCTGGTGTCGAGTCTGCCAGTACTTGGGGGCCGGCAGCGGCACGGTGACCTCCTGCTTCTCGAGCGACGCGGTCAGCGTGCAGGGGACAACCGGCGATTTCTCCATCGTTGCCGACAGCGGCAATATCATGCATCGCCGCTTTTGCGCCCGGTGCGGGACTCCGCTATTCAGTGCGGCTGAATCGCGGCCGCATCTGATTTTCATTCGTGTCGGCGCGTTGGACGACCCCGGCACGGTGAAACCCACCGCGACGATCTGGGTTTCCCAAGCGCCTGCTTGGGCCTGCATGGATCCGGCGCTGCCCGCCTTCGACCGACAGCCGCCGCCCGCACCCTTGTCCACTTAACACTTGCGCACCATTGTGGGGCAACGCGATCTTCAGCTTCCGTCAGTCAACCCGGGCGCCGGTCTGCCGTTGAGGCCCCATGCAGGCTGAAATCGCGGCGATACGATTTGGAATGGGAGCGAGGCCCGGCGAACTCGACGCCGCAGCCGCCGACCCTCGCGGCTGGCTGGCCGCTCAAATCAAGGGTGCGGTGCCGCTCGCGACCTCCACGCCGCTCGCCTCTTCGGAACAAATCATCATCGCGCTGATGGCCGCACGCGAGGAACGTCAACAGATGAGGCGAGCGGCGGCCGATTCCGGGGACGCCAAACTGGCATTCAATCCCGTGCGCGCAGCCAACCTGCCGCATTACCGCGAACAGGTGCTGGCCCGTGCCCAGAGCGCCGCGCTCACCAGCACCCCATTTGCCGAACGTCTGGTGCATTTCTGGTCAAACCATTTCGCGGTGTCCACCGACAAAGGTGAGCTGCTCGGCCTGGCGGGCACGTTGGAAAATGAGGCCATACGGCCGCATGTTGGCGGACGTTTCGCCGACATGCTCATCGCGGTCGAACAGCATCCCGCGATGATTGCTTTTCTCGATAATCAGTATTCCATCGGCGAGCACTCGGAAGCGGCGATGCTGGCCGCGCAACGCCAAGCGAAACGTGCCGCCAACGGCGAGCCTGCGCGGCGGTTCGGGATCAACGAAAATCTGGCACGCGAAATTCTAGAACTGCACACCTTGGGAGTGAACGGCGGCTATAGCCAGACCGACGTCACGACCTTTGCGGAGATCATCACCGGATGGTCGATCGGCGGCGGCAAAGGCCGGCTGGCGGGCGGCGCACCGGGGCGTTTTTACTTTCGCCAGAATATGCACCAGCCAGGCCCCAAAACTTTTCTCGGCAAGTCTTACCGCGAGGATGGCCAGGCGCAAGGCGAGGCGGTGCTCGAGGACCTGTCGCGCAATCCCGCCACGGCGCAGTTTATCGCCACGAAATTGGTGCGCCACTTCGTGGCCGACGATCCGCCACCCACGGTGGTGACGCGCGTCGCGCGGGCCTTTTCGAAGAGCGGCGGCGATTTACCCCACGCTTATACAGCTTTGATCGAATCTTCTGAGGCCTGGAATGCCGACGCCCGCAAGTTCAAGACGCCCGAAGACTTCGTATTCTCGGCACTACGCGCGCTCGAGGCGACCCCGCAACAACCGGACGAAGTGCTGCGCAGCTTCGAACTTCTGGGTCAGAGGCCGTACACCCCTGGATCGCCAGCGGGGTGGCCGGACACGGCTAAGAGTTGGGATGGTTCGGATGCTCTGATGCGCCGGGTGTTGTGGTCTACGCGAGCGGCGGCCAAGTATGAAAAAGGCATTCCACCGGCGCAACTTGCCGTTGCCAGCCTTGGAAAATATGCGCGGGCGGAGACGCTGACGGCGTTGAGCAGAGCCAGTTCCTCGAGCCAGGCAGTGGCGCTGCTGTTGATGAGCCCGGAGTTTCAGCGACGCTAAGAGCACCCATGAAAGACACCCTTTCCCGCAGACACTTTCTCCTCGCCAGCGGCGCTCTGGCAACCGGAGCCATGATTCCGCAGGCGCTGTTTGCCAACACCGGCGGTTCCTCGCGCTTGGTCGTCGTGATATTGCGCGGAGCTCTGGACGGCTTGGCGGCTGTCCCGCCCTACGGCGATCCCGACTATGCCGGGTTGCATCGCGAGCTGGCCATTGCCGCCCCGGGGGCAGAGGGTGGCGCGCTCCGCTTGGATGACACCTTTGGTCTTCACCCCTCGCTGAGCTTCCTTCACCAATGCTACTCGGCCGGCGAGCTCATCGTCTTCAATGCCGTCAGCTCGCCCTATCGGGAACGTTCGCATTTCGACGGGCAGAATGTGCTCGAAAACGGCATGACCAAGCCCGTTGGCAGCTCCGATGGCTGGCTGAATAGAGCCTTGGCCGTCATGCCGCGCGAGGGCACCCCTCTATCGCAACGCGCCGTTGCCATCAGCCAGAACATACCCTTGATCTTGCGCGGCGACGCGAAGGTGATTTCCAAATCGCCGCAGACGACCCCCGACGTGGATGAGGACCTGCTCGCCCGCCTCGCGGATCTTTACTCGAACGACGACTGGTTTTCGGCGCGCTTGAGCGAAGCGGTGCAGACCGAAAAAATGGCCGATGCGGCTGTGATGAGCGACGCCGTCCCAGCGGACGCTGCGCCGATGCGAGGTGCCGCCCCCGACAAGGTTCACGCGGTAACGCGCATGGCTGCGAACCTGATGCGCAGCGATGGCGGCCCGGAAATCGCCGTCATCGAGGCCACGGGTTGGGATACCCATGCGAATCAGGGGGGTGCCAAGGGCGCGCTCGGACAAAGATTGGCGGGCCTCGATCAGGCCTTACGATCGCTGGCCGACGATCTAGGTCCGCTCTGGGCGCAGACGGCGGTGCTGGTCGTGACCGAGTTTGGCCGCACGGCGGCCATGAACGGCACGAAAGGTACCGATCATGGCACGGGCGGCTGCGCATTCCTGGCAGGCGGAGCCGTGCGCGGCGGGCGCGTGATTGCCGATTGGCCAGGTCTATCGAAGTCCGCCTTGCTGGACAATCGCGACCTGAAGCCCACGCTCGATCTGCGCAGCATCTTCAAGACCGTGCTCGAAGACCACCTGCACATCGACCGCAAATCCCTTGTCACCCGAGTGTTTCCTGACAGTAATGGCGCGCGCCCCCTCCAAGGCCTGCTGCGCGCCTAACTGACCGCGAACAATCGTCTAAGTCGCTGTCGGTTCCGCGCTTGAAGACTCCGTGCTCGACGATTCCGGCTCACCCGCCGGCAGCGAAGGCGACGTTTCCACTGGCGCCGGCATCGTCGGCGCCGGTTTCGGTTTCCGCGTGGTCTTTTTCTTCGGTGCAGGCATGGCCGTCTTCGTCACGGCCTTCTTGGCAACCTTCTTCGCCACCTTTTTCTTCGCTACTTTCTTGACGGCCTTCTTCACAG
>Ga0116227_10007585_pt1 | contig 21045 bp, 16 predicted proteins | sample S1TSphgellanicum_FD_89693 | JGI IMG/M metagenome (GOLD analysis project Ga0116227, IMG submission 89693) | Host-associated microbial communities from peat moss isolated from Minnesota, USA - S1T2_Fb - Sphagnum magellanicum MG | ecosystem: Host-associated > Plants > Peat moss > Unclassified...
AAAAAAAAGGAAAGAAAAAACACGACAAAAAAAGAAAAAAAAAAAAAAAAAAAAAAAAAAAAAAAAAAAAAAAAAAAAAAAAAAAAAAAAAAAAAAAAAAAAAAAACCCTTAACCTAGGGTCAGTTTCCACATTGACAAAACAGAGAATTATTTTTTTCAAAAAAATTAATTTCAAATTTTAATTTTGAATATATATATATATATAATTTCTATCATCTACTATAATATTGTGATATGAGTAGTGAAATTATTCAGAGTGTAGCCTCTGATAATTATGATAATTTTCAACATGTCAACTACTTCATTTTCAAGCTTAACTATCTCAATTTCTTTTTTCATAATTATTTCCATTTTATAACTGCCTCACTCATTTTCCTCCTCTCACTCCTTTCCCCAACCCACCAACATGGATATGAAAAAGCAAATTAACATGTGTTTTTTCATGTCCATGAAATTATATTTTAGATTAAATTAAATTAATTATTAATTTAGATTAAATTTAACATTCACATAAATACTGATGAATTATTAAAAAACATATGAAAAAATAAGAAGACAAATTTATCGTCCCTAATAGTGCACCCAAATTCCAAAGACAAGTAATCAAAACTGAAACTGATATATGGGCAATTTTTTTGGAATCCTTCATATGATCATCTATGTCTTATTCCAAAGGCAAATTTGAAAATAACTTCCTTAATTTTCAAACCTAACTATCTCATTTTTTTTTCTTAATAATTACTTCTTATTCCTATTAACTTTCTTAATAACTATTTCCCACCTTTCCTAATAACTTCCTCCATTTGATAATTGTCTCACCCTTTACCCCTATCCGTCAACATGGATATAAAAAAAAAACAAATTAACATGTGCTTTTTCATGTTCTTGAAATATATATTAAATTCAATTCAATTAAATTAAACATTGACATAAATAATGATGAATTATTGAGAACCATATGAAAACATAAGAAAAAAAGTAAAACAATTGATTGTAGTGCAAAGGAACATGGAGCTCAAATAGGTAAGAAAAAATAAAGGTAATTTGCACCCTTCAAAATTAGACCTTATAGGTAAAGGAAATAAATAAATAAATAGATTGTCATTGGTAGTACTAGCCCAAATAATTATTAATCATGGACTTTGATTACCTGTTTACCTATTAGAGCCCAAATAGGTAAGAAAACTCCATTCACATTTTTTGGTGAAAATTTGCCAAAAAAAATAAAATAAAAGATCATTGGTTCACTCTGAAAACCCTACCATGAAATTGAACAACCAACCATTAGTAGTTTGGTTGTCTATGGCCCTTGGGCCTAACCCTTGGAATTATGATTTAATTGTGATTTAAACCACTTAGTAAATGTAAAATTTATGAAATTAAATGGTTCAAAATTAGAACCAATGAGGCCACCATCAATCATAACTTACTTACATTTCTAGATTTTGATGGTGGCCTCATTGCGGTTGGTTGGCTGATGCCAATAAAATTAGGGCATGTATGTGTGCATGCTACTCCAAATTATTTGATTCCAATATCTAGAGATGTAAATAAATAAATAAATAAATAAATAGATAGATAAATAAATAAATAAATAAATAAATAATTTACATGGAAAATAATAGTATGGAATATTGGTAGATATAATAATTTAACCTGTGGGTTTTACAAGGTATTTATTTGATTATTAACTTACAACCCAATAATGCAAAAGGAACTCAGCAGCCATGAGAATGATGATAACCATTGCCATGATGTTATTTACCATGCCAGGTTAGGTTGGTGGAGTATCATGGTGGTATGGTCTGTACTCTGTACCCATTGCCATTGCCTGAAAATGCTCCTGTTTGTTCCAGCTTGAAACCAGAGTGTTTTTAAATTAAAAAATTATAAATTATTAAATATTAAATTATTATTTAAAATAAAAAATAAAAATTTAATTAGTATTTTTAATTAAAAAAATCAGTTTTGGGAGATTTAAAAAATTGGAATTTTTCCTCCCCCCAAAAATAGGAAAAAATTAGTTGAGTTTACACTACTAAAGAAAAAAATTCCCAATTTTTTCCCAATTTTTTTTTTTTTGGGGTCTATCAGCACAAATGAAAAATCCTCTGGGAAAAGCAATCACAAGAATTTGTGATGCATGTTCAAAGCCGTAAAAGAATGAATGAATGAATTGTTAGCCAAGTAGTGTTAAAACTTGTTTGTGGCTCCTTTATTCCTCCCATCAATGCTTTGTCGCCCCAGTTCTAGTTCCAGTTCCTTCCTTCATTACTTGCCACAAGTCAATGTGCACATCTTGAGCCTGCTTTGTTTGTTTGTGACAACAACACGAGAGCAGCAGGTTCAGAGTTTTGTCGCATCTGTTGATAACTTACTACTCAGTTTGGTTGTAATGTTTTTGTCATGCAATCTGGACTGACTTGCTGGGCTTTGATTGTCGTCCTTTCTTTGCAAACTAAATTATTCTTCTTCCCCCACTTGTTTTTTTTTGTTTGGTACTTGAAACAGATCTTGTGAAACAAGATCCCCAATCACGTGAAGCTAACATGTGATTCTCGACAAGAGAAGGAAATTAAGAAGAAGAGAGGAAACGTGGTATTTTCCTTACCCTCAACTTGTAGTGATTTTCTTTTTTTTAAGGAATTTTTGTTTGTAGCCCAAATTGGCTATATCCTCTATGAGATTATGTAGAAAAAGTGGCAATCATCCTTAGGAAATATTTAACCAAATTTGGCTATAAACTAAAAATGAATTTTGAAAAATCTTTTATCATCCTTTTATCTTTTGGCCATTTTAATTTTTTCTCACTTTTGTTGATTGAAAACCTCCAAACTTGTTTTTTTTAAATTTTATTACTATTATTAATTTTTGGAAATTTTAAAAAAAAACACAAGCATCAAGCACAATACAAAAAGCTTTCCTTCCACCTTCAAAGGCAACTCTTCAAAACACGAAGGATCTTAGGGTTCTTGCTAGCATTTTGTGAATCTTCATTATTGTTATGTTAATGTGGTTGAAACTTGAAAGAGGTGTTGGTTGGGTATTCAATTTGGCAAGGAAGAATTAGTAGGTAAAGTTTTAGTTTCATAGACCCAATCCAACATTTCGAAACCAAATGTTAACCTAAACTAGAATTTGTTTAATTAGAAGACATGTTTTAGACTCATACTTAAAAACTTGATGAAATTTTATGATTAATCAAACCTAGCATTCATTAATCCATTTATTTAATATTTGATTTTGGAACTTGTTAGGTTTAGGGTTAGATTTAGGTTTTACAATGTTGAGTTTTTGAACTTTCTTCTTTAAGTTTTCATCGACATTGTTACTTTGGTTGATTGTGTGTTTTGTGTTTTTCAGTTATCTTTTTTCAATATCTTTTGTTGTTTGTTCATCTTGGTTTAAGTTTCCAAGTTGTTTACATGTGTTGTTGTTTTTCATCTATGCAATGAGTCTTCATGGTCATTTTTGACATTTTTATTTTCACATTGTTCTTTTCAAATGATTGTGTGCTTTTTGGCCACCTTTTTTTAACATCTTTTTTTGTAAGAACCAAATATCAAACCCATGGCATTGCTTTTTTGGTTTCTTGTTGATGTTGGTTACACATGCTCAAATTTGCGGCAAATCTCTGGCATTCACAACATTTTTTTTCATGACTTCCATGTAAGTTTTTTCACATTTATTAATGTTGTTGTTTGTGTGTTTAAATTCATGTTATTTGTGTTTTTGTATTATCACAAATTGAAGTTGTTGTTACTATAATACCTTTTCAGGTTCGGCATAAATTAAATTATTTTTTAATTTGTCGAATTTTTTGGATATTAATAGTTAGTTATGATGAAAATTTAAAAATTTCATGAAGCCAACCAAGTTTGATCCTTAAACCTCCGTTCTAAGTGGTTTACAACAATCACTTATTGACCACCTCACCACAAAAGCATGAAACTTCTCTTCTATGAACACTTGGTTATAATAAATTTAATACAAAGTGTCAAAATTTTCATAATTCAAATTTTAACCAACAAATTGAAATTTTAAATTTAAATTAATTAATTGGCATAGAGGTGCCGAACCTAAAAAGGTATTACGGTATACATGTTCATTGCATCTCAAACTTGTTGCTACATTTTGCTTAGGTTTGCAATAAACCTTTAAAAAATGAAAATTGACTTTAATAACTTCAGTGATTTTCAAGTATTCTATATTATTTCACTTTTTCCTTTTTTGTTATTGTTGTTGTGTTTTTGTTGCAGCTAAAAGAATGAAATAGATTTGTATTCTTTCACCCTTTCCATTTTTATTATTATTGTTGTATTCTTGTTGTAGGTAAAAGGATGAAGGAACTTTTTATTCTTTCACCCCTTCTAATTTTGTGGTGTTGTTGTGTGCTTATTACATCTAAAAGGATGAAAAAACTTTGTATTTTCCCACCCCTTCCATTTTTTTGTTGTAACTAAAAGGATGTAACGAGTTTATATTTTCTCATCCCTTTCATTTTGTTGTTGTTGTTGTGGTGTTTTTATTGTAATTAAAAAAACATAACAACTTTTGATTGCATTTACAATCATGACATTCACTTTAATATAATAAGGTATGAAGATGATGAAGAGTATGGTGAATTTGTGTGTTTGGCCAAAACTACTATTCAAGGATCACAAAAAGCATTGAGTATCAAGGGAAATGCATCTTGGGCACTTTTTATTCCACAACTTTTTGCCAACCCAAGCATGTGGTATCCTTGGCATTGCATTGTAAGTTAATAGGGGTTCTTTTGTTGTGAATGATGATGCAAAAGTTAATTTTTGTAATCTCCAAATCATGTAATGTATTGGTTGCCATTGCATACTAATTGATGTTAATGTTAGGAATGTTTTCATTGGGAAAATAAAGGCCTTGTGAATCTTTTGATAGTTATATTTACAACTGATAAAAATCAAGAATCTTTTAGGTTGGCGGGTGATTTATGCAATGCAATTTTTGCATTTGTCATTTTTGGTTCATCAAATATTTGACACAATAGGTTCACAAGTTGAAATTCAAAAATAAAATAGTGTTGCTAATGTTATGACAAATTTTAGATAGTTTCAACTTGGAATTGATATTTTTGATCACTTCAATTTTGTTGTTAAACATTGGCCAAATCATGTTTGTCTTGGGTGTGAAGGGGCCAAGGAAAACACTCTAGATCATTTTCTTATGTGAAAACACATTGATTGAGGAGCACAAGAAGTTCATTGAAAAACAAGATTTTTTTTAATAAGACTTAAACTTTGATTGATTTTGCCCGTGTTTTAAAAGTATCCTACAAATAGGTAGTACTTCAAAAGTTCTTTTTAAGTTTTTAATGATTTGAAATATCTACAAATTATATTATTCCTATTGTAAGAATGTCCATGGTAATCTCCCAATGATGAGGTGGCAAGAAAAAAATTGAGTCTTCAAATAAAAGGTTGATTATTGATTACCTAAACATCTTTGTGGTTTTGTTGATGTGTGGGGTGATGAGCTTGAAAGTTGTTGGTTTCTTTTGTTCTATTTATGCATGGTGGTTTGATTTCCAAAAGGCTTTGTGTGTTTTGTTTTTGTGGTTTTGCTAATGCACATGGGGATTCAACTTGATGCAATTTTATTGATGCATGGGGGACAACAACTCATAAGTTCATTGGTAGTTTTTGGGCTTTGTTAATGCATGAGGATATAACTTGCTAAAATTATTTTCTATATTTTGTGGTTATGTCAATGTGAGGGGGCAAGAAGTTAGAAGTTTTGATATTTTGTGGTCATATTGATGTGTGGGGGCAATAGTTCAAAAGTTTCATGACCTTTGTGATTATGTTGGTGTGTGAAGGCAACAACCAATAAATATTTTGTTATCTTTATGATTATGTGTTATATCAATGTTTGAAACTTTTTGTTTTGTGTTGTTGTGTTAATATGGGAAGAACCAACAAAAATGTTTTAGTTGCAAGTTGTGGGAATGATATGAACCCCTACAAAAGCCCACTTTGAGGAAATAGGAAACTTTGTGTGCAATTTGTAATGAGAAAAATGAGAACCTATCAATGCTTAGACCACTTGGTTAGGACTTATGGGACATTTGTTGTGATCAATGTCACATTGTAAATTAAAAACTATATGTTCATGTAATTTTTAAAAAAAATCGTTGTTTTAAACTATTTCATCATTTAAATTAAAAACCCTAATTCCTAAGTACACTTAGGATCTCCTCATCTTTAAAAAAATTAAAATGAAAACTATCACTATGAGGAACCACCATGTTCTAAAATGCAACCCAAATCCTTATGCGAAGGTTCTCATCATATCCTTCAAAATTTTATCAAAACCATACCCAGAGGTTCCATAGTTCCCCTACCTAGCTAACTACTTATATGTATCATGAAACCAGTTGGGTAATTTGGTTGAGTGGGAGAAACTTGGGCAAGATCAGTAGGGAGAGTCAAAATTTCTGAACGGGCAGCAAAATGGGCACAATGGCCTGTACTTAGCATATTCCATAACATAACCACTTTCATGATTTGCACGATGGGCATGTGGATTTTGAAAAAAATAATGGATACGTTATGTAGACCCAAGAAGACCTGTCCATTGTTTGTTGTAAGGGGACTTTTTAAAAAAAGGTGGAAAAGGCCATATGAAACTATTATCGTATGGTCAAGACGTGCCTATTCTGTTGGGATTACGGTCAGCTAGGCAATGCACTCTACATAATGGCCAGGGCAAGGTCATTCCATGAAATTAAGGTCTGGTGTGGCAAATTCAATGATGTGAAAATTATTTCATGCTCAGTAGACACATTTTGGTCACTATAATTGGAAGTGTATGATCATCGTCATCATCAGAAGATTATGCCATATAATGTGGGCAAGAGAATTACATAATCAGCCACCCCAGACGTTAATGCGCGGTTGACTCAGCATAATTGCACAGTTTACGGTTACGGTGGCTCGTCAAAGACGTAGCAGCAATGTTGTGGACTTGCAGGGAAAGAGTGTAATAAATATGATCTGACTGCTGCTCACTATTTCTGATTGGTTCATCATAATGATTGGTCGAGGTGGTTTGCTACTAGTAGTCCACCACCCATTTGCTGCCCCAGTTTCAGTTTTATGGGTGGACATTAAATGACTAAATTTGAATGCGAAAAATATTTTTGGCAGGGTCACATACTGAGCACAACTGGAGATGCTCTAACGTGGTGATTTAGTGGACTTTCTGCATTTGTCCAAATGCCAAGAAGTAAACATCCAGTTTAATATATGTATGGTAGGACACAACTCCAACTGAAAGTGTTTGTAGGCAAACAGATAGACACTAGTAGAAAGCTAGCATGACTAAACTTTAAAAAGACCCTCTTTCTAGTGTGTGTGTGTGTGTGTGTGTGTGGAAGTGGTCCTATAATGCCTGCAAATCCTGGACTTGGTTTTACAAGGACTCAAGGTTTCAGATTCTACTAGTGCCATAACAACTAAGTTATGGGTGCTCCTTTTAGGAAATTCTGGGTCAACTAAGTTCATTGTTGGTGGTTCAGAGCAAATCTCACCGTCTGTGTGGGCTTTTGAAAGTAAAGACGAAACTAGGGTTTGGGAAAAACTTTGAGTTTCGTAATGAAGAATGCAAAGGATCAAGGATCGGTGTTAAATTTTTTGGACTAAGTGTATGACCACCGGTCATGTGATAGGTGAGAAATATTGAATGCTAGTTATTTTGATAGTTTGTTTCACATTCAACATGTTTTTCTTATGGGATTTTTTTTTTTTGAATATGAAAAATTGAAAAAACAACACACACACAAAAAAAAAATTACAAAAAATTGAAAGGTCACACGGGTTTCAAATTCACCTTAGAGCCTTACAACTTTACAAAGGTGCTTCACAAAGGCGCCTTACACTTGCACACCCCAAAACATTTACACAACATTGTGTAAATATATATTGAAAATCATTTACACTACCACCATGTAAGTGTAGGTGTAAAAAAAAGAATTTTAAATACACAAAATTCACACTTGCATGCACAACACTGCATTTAACCCTAGCAAGGATAGATTGGGCTTGGTTGGCTTGCAGTGGGGCCATTCTTGTGCTCAGTTTCAGCCAATTTGTGTAATTTTGATTCCCGAGATTTTCGGTGATATCATACCAAGCACTATAATTTGTTACAGCATCTTGTGACTTGAACGGCCACAGTGAACCAGCACCCACCAGTGCACCATTGAAGGATGAATGATAAGTGGTCAGGAAACAGTTTTCTGTTGGGTTCCAGTTCCCTAGCTAACCATGGTGGTTAGCTCAATCGTTTGTTTCTTTTTACTTACCTACTAACAACCCACAAGTGGGTTATTAGTAGGTAGGTAGCAAATACAGCCCCCTTAGCAATGTATAAACCATCTATTTACCTAGTAATTTACCTATTTTCCTACCTATCTACCTATATGAGAAACCCTCTTCATACACAATTGGTTACCGAGGTGAAACCAAATATTAACTCAGCTGAGGTTCATCCACAACTGAGTAACAACGGGCATCCAGTGGATGGTGTGCTGGTGGTGGGTGCTGGTTCATAACTTGGAACTTGCTTGTTAGGGGGCACCCTAAAGCTGGACTTGTCAGGCCCATAACAAACACATGCCCGTTCCATTGAGTGGCAATTATTTGCTGGCCCTTATGTATTGTTGAGTTGAGAGTGTGTTCATCGTGGGCAAGTTCATATTTCTCTTCATCTTTGTGTGCTGGATCTGTGACCCATGGGATTGAAAATGTATGACACATTTTCCACAGTCAAGAACCAAGACCTCCACATGAGATAATTGAGGTTCGTTGGTTTTATGCAACAAAACATTTTCACATGTTCGTGGGTTAATAAATAAGCTTTGGACTCCCTAAAAATGTAGAGATACCAAACCTTTGTATAAAGGGATCTTGACGTTCCCAATGTGTTCTCTATGGTTCCCAACATGTTCACAACATTTTTCCACCTATTCATGATAGTTCTTTATGGTGAAATTCCCATCATCATGTTCCCCAAGTTGTTCCCAATAGCACCACACTTTATGTCGTATCCTTTGCCCAAAAGTTTTTATGTCTTGTAACCTATATAGGTGGGGTAAAAGGAGAAAAAATCATAATAAATTTATTTTGAAAGTGTCCGAAATTTTATTTATTTTTAATTAATTTATTTTTGGGTGATGGCCCAATGAGAGGCACCCAGCACTAAAATTAAAAGAAGAACTTTAGGTGCACCTACAAGAACTTAGTAGACCAAGCAATAAGTTACCACTATGGTCAATGGTTTCGGAGCTTTTTTTTTTGTCAGACCCATTTGTTGGAGTTTGTTGTGGACTTTAAGTAAGTTTGCTTCCATTGCAGAACTCCAGCCCTATTCAGACAGCCCCTACTTGTTAACATCCCCAAACTTCAATTATCCAAGTCATCATCCAAGTCATCATCCATCCATCCATCCATTTTCTACCTTCTAAGACCTCCCTTCTCTCATTAGCCTCCTTGTAATCTCTCCCTCATGTCCCCTCCCTCACCTTGCCTTTCATGAATATGGCCTTTCGTATAACTTTCATTTCATTACCTTTCCTAGTCTGACTCTTTCTATGCAAAAACTTTACAATCCTTCCTTCTCTATTGGAAAAAAGGTTATTTTTCAAAGGCTTTTTCATGGCGCAATCCAAGCTTTGGGGAGTTTTGTTTTTTTGGGGACATGATTCTTCAAGGCTGTCTTGTGTTGGGTCTTTGCTTTTTGATGAATTGTTTTGAAGGGAATGTTGTTAATCTGTTCTCTTCTCTTTACAATAATTCATTTGTTCCTTTGGTTGATACCTTTGCCTTTGGGCACCAAAATACCTTGCTTCCCTAGGGTCTTTTCCCATTGATGAACCACCAAATATATTATTTGGAGGTGTATATTATCATGTGTTTATTTATGCCTTTCAATCCTTCCTCCATTGGTTTTGAGTTGTCTTGTATTTCCCTATATTTTTATAGAGCCTCTCCACAAATAATATATATAATGTCCAAACTGCCAAGGTACCATGGTAATTAATAGAATTAACAATAGGTACCCACCCTCATGGAGTGGGGTAATTGTTGTATGCAAAAATGGGTGACTAATGACGGGCCAATCAAAGAGGCTCATCGCAACCCTAAAAGGAAAAAAAAAAACAAACAAAAAAAAAAAACCCTTTGATCTGATGCACTACACAAGCATTAATAGAACCAACAATAGGTATGGTCAACAATATGAATTCTCAATCCCATCAATGGTGCCATTACTTACCCAACGATTGTTACTACTTTGTGAATTCTAATACCCCACCCAAGTCATGTCAATGCCTTTGTTGTGCCTTCAAGTCACCCACCCATCCAAAATATTCTTTGGTTTTTCCTACTCCCATTATGCCCAATTAGTTAGGTTTTTGTATTTGGCTCCATTGCCCTAGCAACCCCATGATTCTTATGATTCTTCAAAGCTTTTCATGCCGTTCATGTGCTAGACTTTTTTTTTGCATGTTGAAGAGGATTGACATACCATCATCAATCCAACGGGTTACCATTCAATTCAATCCCGCATTCAATCAATCTGGTTCACAAACATGTTGCCCTTTTGTTTTTGTCTCCATTCATCATACCCATATCATCATCATCATCATCATGATGTGTTATTAAGCGTACAAGTCGTTTGCTTTTAAATTGTCGATCATGAGTTTGTCAGTTCAACCTTGCATTATGTAAGCATGATTTTCATCGAATTTCATTTTTTAAGTTTTATTCCGAGTGCCACTTGGAAGAGGATATTAAATTAATGTAAGTGTCCCTTTTGGAGCACATTTGTACCTACATATATCTTTTCTTCAACAACTCCTTCCATGAAGAATCTAATAAATTGTTCCTTTGATGGCGGAGATATCTTTCCTTAATATGGGATCTTAACTCCATTGTTTAAACATTGTTTTCTACCCTCTTTCAAATTTGTGAAACTTGAGCATGTTATTAACTCACTCCACCTCTATCATCAAAGGGGGTTGGGGTAGGGGAGAAGAGAGAAGAGAGGCATGGCCTAATTTCAACATCGAAACATTAATTTGGTGATTCGTTTAGTAAATGTGTCTTGAACAAGTTCAACAAGAGTAGTTATTCGATTCATCATTGATCACCCTCCTCTTTGATGTTATGGTTCATGTTGACATTGGGCGTTTCCATCTAAAACAATGTTCGAATGTAGTTTATAAGATTTTCTCCACTTTAATAACATAAGCATAAAGTCTTCCTTTATTTGAACAATTCATCATGTGTCTCTCTCTCTTTGTTTGAACAATTGATTAGTCTAGTTATGAATCTTGCTTCTAGTGATGCAAGCTTTACTACCCTACTTACTACCTCGGTAGCTTCCACACAAACTATATTATTTTCAGAAATGTTTAAATTTTTTTGCAAATTTTCTTTTTTTTCAGGTAACAAAAACTTGTGAAGGGAAATACTGACCCTTCAAGAATATTTTAATTGTCAAAAATGAAAATCTCAAAATTAATTAATTAATTGGCAAACATGTCTTGCAGCTATCTAGCTAGTTAGGTACTATGGTTAGGTTATCCCTAAGTTTCATTTGCCCTTAATGATTGATTTCAAATGTTTCAAACCCAAGTTGTCCTTCCTCAATCATCATCCATTAGTGGATTGCTTTTATTGTGTTTTCAAGTAACCTATTATTCATATTGGTACCTAGCCTACTTATTTTTGTTGTGAACTTGAAGACATTGCTTAGATCCTTGAGGGTGGTCAGATCAAGAGAAGGAGCACTTTAGCACCAAATTTCTAGCTCTCAGCCAATGAATTTGCTGACAAGTTTTCCTCCTTTACTGATTTTTGGTTTGAAAAACGCTGGGAAGCAAGTATTCATTTTGCATTGAAAAATGGGTTTTTTTCCCCAGCAAAAAAATTTCTCACTTTTACAAAATTAAAAAAGAAAAAGAAAAAAGAAAAAAAAAGAAAGAAATTGCTTGGGCTTTCAACTTCAAGCAGTGTTTTTTTCCCCTGAAAATTTTTGTCATTTTTTACACCCCAAAAAAGAAAAAAGAAAAAAAAGGGAATTTTTTCTATTAAAAATTCGATTAAATTTGCTAAATTGTTAGAAAAAATCGCTAAATTTTCTATATCTCTAAATCTTATGTTAAAATATTTAAGTCTTCTTTAGAAAAAACCCTGAGAGTCAGTCCCCCCTCCCCCCCCCCCGTCCGAGCTCACATCATGTTCTTGGAATGAGTCTTTCTTTGGTTTGTCCAGGCTGCTTCTCACTATCAGCGACAATCAATTGACATAAGGTCAAAATATTAATACATTTAAAAGCTATAATAGTTATAACACCCTGACAACAACAACAACAGATCTATTTTACCAGGCTACCTGGTAGAATTTTGACCTGGGTTGGCTAAATATCTCAATAATGAATTTGGGCTTCCTGCTACTTCACAGTACCAGTGATGATCAATTGACATAAGGTCAAAACATTAATATATATATAATTATATGTAATTATTGAATTTTTATTTTATTTTAAAATCATTTTTTGACCTGGGCTGACTAATAGCTCAATTATGAATTAGGGTACCTATTGACAGCCCAGCGGCGGCGACAGAAGAGACAGACGCGTTTCGCCAGCTCGCCACCTTCACCTTCTCCCTTCCCTTCCTTTCCTTTCCTTTCATCTCATTTCCTTCTTTCTTTCCATTGCTGCTGCAGCACCAGCCAGCCAGCCAGCCAGCCACTCTCTCTCTGTCTCTCTCTCTTTCTCTCTGCCATCTCCTCCTCCTCCTCCTCCTCTGGTGCTGCTACTTCCCACCCCAAGTTCACAACTTATTGCATTCCCTCCCGAATCTCCATCATTGCAACTTCCTTCTGGCCTGCAACAGTCCTCACATGATTGCTCAGACTTGTGTTCCCTCCCACTGCTACAACAATTGAACCTTGATTATTCTTTCATTCATTCATTCGTTCATTTATTCATTCTTTCTTTCTTTCTCAATGTTGTTGTTGTTGATGAGTGGGAGTGGTGGTATCTTTCTGGTCTCACATCAATCAGTAGCTATAGAGTTTGATCTGGTGAGTGTCCAGTGCTACTACTATTAAGAAGTTGTAGAGTTTTCTTCTTTTTTTTTTTCTTTTTGGGGGGGGGAGTTGCTGTTTCTTGTTGCATTTGGTTGGTTGGTTGGTTGGTTGGTACAACACTGTTTTTTGCTCGCTGGCATTTGTTGGTGAGGAGCTTTCTTTTTCACAAGTAGTAGTAGTAGTAGTTGTTGTTGTTGTTGCAGAGGAAGTTCTTTTACAAGTTAGTGGATGGTGGGTCCTGTTGTTCTTGGTGGATTTCCATTAGAGGAAACAGAATTTGAGACTATGTGTGTGTGAAGTTTTGAGTTTGGGGAAGTGGGGAGTTGTCGTCGTCGTTTTTTGGGTTGGTGTTCTTGTTTTGGAGGACTGGACTTATAGTAGAGGAAAGGCGGGAGGAGTCTTGGGCTTCTTCTAGTGTCTGCATCCATCTATCATGTCGCCGGCTGCTGCTGCTTCTTCCTCTTCTTCTGCTTCGAGTTCGAGCTTCTTGAGTAGACTCCTGTCGACGCCAAAAGGAAGACGATTGCAGAGAACAATGAGGAACTTGAAGGTGACAATCATGTGCGGCTTGATGACGGTCCTGGTGCTGCGAGGAACAATAGGAGCTGGACAATTCGGGACACCAGCACAGGACTTTGAGGAAATCAGAATGCATCTCAAGTCTGCAACCGGTGGAATGATGCTCGGGTCGGGGCGAGTTCTTGCTCAAGTGGAAGAAGAGAACAAAGTAGGACCTGCCAAGAGACTCCTCCTCAAAGAAGAGAAAGACGATAAAGACCAGATAAGCAGCAGCAACGATCCGAACAAACCGTATCGACTGGGTCCTGTGATCACAGACTGGGATCGGCAACGACAAGCATGGAAAGCAAAGAATCCCAACGTCGCCACAACGACCAAAGGAAAGCCCCGAATGCTTCTTGTCACGGGCTCGCAACCCACCGCCTGCGAAAATCCCGTGGGAGATCACTACCTTCTCATGTCCATCAAGAACAAGATCGACTACTGTCGTCTCCACAACATCGAAATCTTCTACAACATGGCTCATTTGGATGCAGAGATGGCTGGGTTTTGGGCTAAGCTTCCGCTCATCCGGAAGCTGATGCTCGGGCATCCGCAGGTGGAGTGGATCTGGTGGATGGATAGCGATGCCATGTTCACGGATATGTTGTTCGAAGTTCCGCTTGAGAAATACGAGAAATACAATCTTGTCCTGCATGGCTTTGATGAGCTTGTGTTCAAGGAGAAGAGCTGGACCGGCCTCAATACTGGTTCCTTCCTCATCCGCAACTGTCAATGGACTCTGGATCTCCTTGACGCCTGGGCTCCCATGGGCCCCAAAGGCATCATCAGAGACAAAGCAGGTAAGAAGAAGAAGAAGATCATGTGTTTGTGTTTGTGTTTTTTTGTTCCCTCTTTCTTCTTCAACTCCTCCTCAAACCCCTTCAAGAACACAGGGGCCGAATGCTGCCGCTGCTGCACATTTTCTCTATGTTTTTTCGACATTTTGTTTTATGGGGTTTTTGTGGTTGCTTCCTCCTTCTTGCAGGTGCATTGCTTGCCAAGGCTTTGAAAGGAAGACCCAACTTTGAAGCTGATGATCAATCGGCATTGGTCTATCTCTTGGTGACACAAACGGATGAGTGGGCTGACAAAGTGTTTCTGGAAAACTCCTACTATCTGCATGGGTACTGGGCTATCCTGGTTGATCACTATGAGGAGATGATGGAGAAGTATCACCCGGGGTTAGGTGATCATAGATGGCCTTTTGTGACACATTTTGTCGGTTGCAAGCCTTGCTCCAAGGTGGGTGATTACTCAGCTGATAGATGTTTGACACAGATGGAGCGAGCTTTCAACTTTGGTGATAACCAGATTCTTGAAATGCTTGGTTTCAAGCACCGATCCCTCATCTCAAAGAAGGTGAAGAGAGTGAGGAATGATACAGATGATCCTCTGCAGCTTAAGGCAGAGCTGCTGCTGTCACAGGCAGCGGCTTCAACAACATCAAATGGTCCAAAACTCCCAACCGTAAAACCCCAGTCATTATCATTGTAAGTAAGTAAGGATTCTTCTCACCTACATAAAATTTCAGATTCCAAATTTTGCCTTCAAACCCTGGAACTCTGACTGGATGGATGTGCACAATGCCACCCCTTCAAGATACAGAGAAGAAGAACAAATCCTCCATTTGAGATTTGGCTGTCGGTAGGTAGGTATAATTATTATCCCCCACACCTTCAGCCGCCTGTGGTTTAAGAGCAAGCAGATGCCACGCAGTGATAAAAATCCTTGGCAATCCTTTGCCAAGTGAGACTTAATGTTCTTTTACCTAGCATCTCCTTGATCTGCTGATGATGTATTATAGGAAAAGAAACCACATTCCTTTGTTATATTCTTTGAATCCAGAGAGGTTTACTAAAGTATCGTGGAACTTGGACTGTCATGTCTGTGTCCACCTTTTTTTTCAATCAGCCTGTGACCCAAGAGTTTGTTTCCTCCTCTCTTGTGCAACGTCTTTTGTTTCTTGAGCAGCTTCAATGAACAAGGTATATCTATATGTATATATATATGGTAATGCCCAATTCTGCATGTTTATGGTGTTTTATTGAAGTGGTTGTTAGTCTTTTGTTATTGGCCCTTTTTCTCTCTGAAGAAGATGGACCAGCCTGTGTCGTTCTGACGATGACCCCTTAAGGGATTTGGATTTGACTCGGGAGCTGGAATGTCTTTTCTTTTGACAATCCCACATTGGGGGGCTGGAGCTAAAACTTTGTGTTGACATGCTTGTTGACAAAGATTTTGATGCTTTTATAATGGATGTTGAGATAATCTGGATGTTCAGTCTTGAGATTATGAAGAAACTTGTGTTTCATTCTGCACAGGATTTGTGACACAATACATGTGACCACAAACGTCGTGAATGTTATGTGTAAATTGTTGGGGTTTGCATCCCTACCCCTTGGCAGGTGGGCATTTTGCTCCTTGGTCAGTAGAGTCATGACAGGAATGCAGCATGTGTATGGATTTGGTTCACAAGTGAAGCATCATCATCTGATGATGTTTCTCTCTGCACAAAGTGAGGAGCATCATCAAACTGCCATGCTGCTTGACAGAGCAGAACAATCACAATGCCAAATTGGGTTCATTTTCTAGGTGAGTGAACATTGCAGTCAACTGCAATTTTCCACTTGTTTGGCAGAGTTTTGGGAAGGTTTGAGCAGATCTGCTCCAAGCAATGCGGCAGACTGCAATTTTCATGTTTCCCTGGCACTGCTTTTTAAAGAAAGGTTGGAGTTTCTGATTCCTTTATTCATTGAGGCTTGCTTCAGGTGAACCCAAAGAGTGAGGTGATTTATTTATTCACAAGATTACAACCTATCCAGGATTCTGAAGTTGTGCAGTGGGTTGTCTTGAGCAAATTTGAATGAAAGGAGAAAACTGGGTTCCTCCCTACTCACTTCACAAATTAGGCTGTAAACTGCAAGATTTCTAAAGCACCTTGCAAGACAGTAGTTATTTACTACCATCTATTGTGAATGTTGGCAAAATGTTCTTGGACTGTGGTGGACAGAAGACACCAAAAACTCCCCCTAACAAGCACAAAAAGTGCCTGGTTCTGCTGCAGGGTTTGCTTGCTGCTTGTATATTCAATAATAATAATAATAATAATATTGTTGTTCAAAGCTGAAATCGATGCTGCTGGCTGGTTTGTTCAATGTCTCTTGAGAAGTGCTAGTTTCAAAATGGGTTGGGGTCAAATATATGTTTTTGAAAAAAAAAAAGAACCTTTTATGCAATGTGCAAAGAAACAAGCCTGAAAATGGGCTGGACAAAGCTTGTTAGGGGTATTTGGACAGAGCTTGTGAAGTGGTATTTAGCATCTTGTGCAGTGAACTTAGAAGACATAAAATATTAGAGCTCTAAACCTACCTAAAATACACACTGAAGACCCTCCCACCCCTCCCCCCCAACAGTGCCAGTTCCACAAAGGCTTTTACTGATTCTAATCACATGCATGCAAATCTGGTGGAGGTGGAGGTGGAGGTGTCTGTCAGCTTACAAATTGTTCTGCAAATGTCAGCTCTCACCCAGACCTGCCATTCTGTCTCCCTCTCCCTGTTTCAAGGAGCTTGGAGGCCAAGTTCCAAAATCTGTCTCTGAGCTTCTCAAAATTTCTATTTTGGGTCTTCTAATCTGACTACCTTCCTCCATACATTCCTATGTTTATGTATATATGTGTGTGTATAGTTGATTTTTGTACCCAAATGTAAGTAACCATCCTCCTGATGGTTGATCAAATGAAGAAATGATTTCTTAATAATTATAAAGATGAGAAAACAATAATGACTCTTCTTCCCCTTATGGCAAGTTGAAACTTGAAACCAGCAACTGTAGTGAAAAGAGGAAATGTTCTATCAAGTTCCCAAAAAATGAACAAACACCCAATGAAAATTCCTGGCGAAAATTCCTCAAAATGTGGGACCAAAAGAAAATTACCCAAGTTCCCAATACATGTTTATGCTTAAGCTAACACCTGGTGAACATTCCTCAAAAAATGTGGGACCAAATGAAAACTAAATTGTGGAGTAGTGTCTCTCCCTTTCGGGGAGAGCTCCCGCATTGTATTGTTTTGTCAGTTGCTAATCAGTGGCCAAACTTGGCCAAGTATAATATTCATCATACTGACCAAACTTGTTGTGAACCTACAAGACTTTATTCCCAAGGAAAAAAGGACAATCAAAGAAGAAGGGAAAGAAAGATTTAAGAAAAGTGTTATGGTTCTCTACCTAGCAAGGCAAGATTTGTCATGTTTCATTTTTGAGCTTAGGCAAAATTTGGTGAATCTCCATGTTCAAGAACAAAAGTAGTAGACATCCATCCTTCGCCTACCAACCCCCGAATAAATTGTATGAGATGATAGTCATCATCAATGTAAGGTCCAAAAGCAGTGGGAGTTGGAAGGTAGCTAATCTCACAGCTATGGCGCATCTTATGATTGTGGAGGCCTGCATCTTTTGGAGTGCAAACCAGTATTGGGCAGGTATTTAACTTACCTTTGGGTATTTGTTGGGTATCAAACATGATGTCTATATATACCCAGCCGCTTACCTCTTTCTTTCTTTAAAACCCGGACCTGCATCCTACCCGGTCATTTTCAAAAAGTTGGTACTTGTTCCCACCTCATAATCGGAACTTCATAAGTTCAAATATATGTAATCGGTCCCCATGGGAGGAGATATGTGCAAAGGGTATTTCCTAAAAACTTGGCTTATATCCTTTTCATACCTAGCTTATACCCTTTATGGTTAAGGTTTTGTAGTTTCTAGTTCGTATTTAGGGTTATTAATTTTCAGTTTGCATTCCTATTTTTTTCTATCTCCTTCACTTTTCGCAACTTTCTTTCATCTTTGCAATGTTCATTTAGATCAAAACATTGTTAAAGCATCAAAGTTATGAATGCCCTATATTGGCTAATGGATCTTTCGAAGGAATCATTTCTTATTAAAGAAGCATGGTGAATCCAAATCCAAGTGAAGAACTCCAAGAAGGTATGTGGTTGTGGAGCTTCCTCCTTCAACAAATTTTTTTTTGTTTGCATTTTGGCTGAGAATGTGAAAATGCACACAAGTTGTCAACACTAAAAGAAATTGTGAAAGAATAACTAACTTTTGCTTTTATGCGCCCATCATTTTGTATATGCTTGCATTTTGTTTTCTAAGGTGAGGGATGACAAATGTCTCTAGCATTGTGGTGACTATTGCTAGAATTAATAGCTTGTTTGGTCTTTGTTTAATTGTGGAGGTTCTTTGTTTCAAGTTGCAACTCTACTTGAAGCCAGAGCCATGGGGGAAGAACTTTCAACTTCCCCTTGTTTAATAACTTTGTTGTGTTTATTGTTTGTTGTTTTTTCATTGGTTGGAGTTGTTTATTACATCAATTTTCACCAAGCATTTAATGAAATGAGGTTTTTTTATTTTTTCTTTTCAATTTTATTTAGAAGTAAGAATGTTGAGAGGATCTTCACTAGAAGAAATCTTCAAATATATGACTAAGTTTATGATTAGTATTTTAATCATGAAGGACAAGAATGATTAATAACCATAAAATCATTATAGACGAGTTGTTTAGAACAATAATCATTTAGGACATGATGTGATACAATGATGTGAAACATTTCATCCATTAGTCATAAATGATATATGTGAAGTCATTAGTGATAATTTAATCATTGTTTAATTGTTTTTTTATTACTACAAATTGGACCCAAAAACTTGGGCAACATTACATTTTTAACTATAATATATATTATTATAGATTTATTATATATAATATAATATATAAGATATATTTTAATTCAATTATTTTCCATCCTCTCAATTATTGACATGTGTCATCACCTAAGCTAGGTCAAAAACCTAGTTTAAATACCTAAGTAGGCCACCTAATCTACATATGCAAACATTTAACCTAGGTAATCTAGGTAAGCAGGGAATATTCAATCAATATTTCATCATTGACAAGTGAATATTAGTTGTGAAATTTGATCTTCAAACCCAAAGGATGGAGCTCAATTCTTTTACCACACAACCGCCCCAATTGTTGTATAAATAATTTAGTGTTTATTTTATTTGGACCATATTTCATTTAAACATTAGAAAAAATGAAAAAATTGAAATTTTATTCATAAGGTTCCTTAAATAATGTACAATTTTTTTTTTAAATTGAAAAAAATGTAAATTCACTTCAAAAGAAAAATATTTGAATTTTTTTATTGAATAATATTTCAATTGCCATTCTTTGAAAAAATCAAATCAAACACATGATTTGTGAATGGAAAAACATTTTGTGGGTAATATAAGAATAAATCAAATATATATTTCATATCTTAAATGTTCATTTGATTGATCCACATAAAATATTTATATATGGACCATAAATAAATTATGTCTTATATATATATTTTTTAATTTTATTTTTCAAAATGTGTACGAATGTGTATTTAACAAAAGTTATTTTTTTAATGTTATTCAAAGCATGGATACACAATATAAATTATATAGACCTAAATGTAATAAGAAAATAAATAATTTAACATATAGTTATAAAATAGGTACAAAAAATGCAAAAATTAGGAAAATAAACCCCACACAAGAATGTCACGTGTCAAATGTGAACTTGGAATTTTTAATCATGGCATCCCTAACTTTTTCTATGGTGTGCAACCTTTAAATCTTGATTAACTTTTTGATAAAATCTTTTATAATCATCCATTATTCATCTAACCACTTCCAAGGTATCAAATTTAAGGTACTATCCATTGTTTGCAAAAAATGAAATGTGACCAAATGATAAATGGTATGTATTGTTATATGTGAATTCAACTAGGGGCAAAAGGTCAATAAATCATTTTGATTGTAATTGGTTGTACATAAAAAATATTGTTATAATATCTTATTCACCTTCTTTGTGTATCCACGTACTTTGGGGATGATTAACTGAAGAAAAACTCATTTTGACTTGTAGAAGTTTGAATAATACCTCCGAGACATGGATATGAATCAAAATCTATGATTTGAAACAATATTGAAATTGATAGTCTATGGCATATGTTTATCTTGTTGCAAAAAAAATGGATTACCTTCATTTGTCATAATTTTGATGGTTGAAATAAAAGGTGCCATTTTATATTAAAGTTACATGTCTGTCTGTCCGGGCAGTTTCCGGGCACTGCCCGCGCCAGCACGGACCTTTTCTTTTTTTTTTTTCTTCTTTTTTTTTTTTTTTTTTTTTTTTTTTTTTTTGTTTTTTTTTTTTTTTTTTTTTTTTTTTTTTTTTTTTTTTTTTTTTTTTTTTTTTTTTTTTTTGTTGTGATGGGTTTTGTTTTCTTTTTTTTTTTTTCTTTTTTTA
>Ga0116227_10007586_pt1 | contig 21042 bp, 19 predicted proteins | sample S1TSphgellanicum_FD_89693 | JGI IMG/M metagenome (GOLD analysis project Ga0116227, IMG submission 89693) | Host-associated microbial communities from peat moss isolated from Minnesota, USA - S1T2_Fb - Sphagnum magellanicum MG | ecosystem: Host-associated > Plants > Peat moss > Unclassified...
AGTGGTTTTGTTTTTTGTGGGGTTGGTGGGGTTTTGGTTTGTCTTTCCTCCCCCCCCCCCCCCCCCCCCCCAATATGCATCACAATTTTAATTAATTAATTAAAATTTTCCCCTCCCTATGATACTCGCCTGGCATCATGAGGGAAAAAAAAATTCGATTTTGATCTTTATGTTGGTTAAGCCCTTGGCTTTAAGCTTAGCTTTACCTTACATGCAAAGCATCATCAATCTTTTTTTCCTTTGTACTAGTTTGAACCCCGTGCCTAATGCACAGGTGTGTGTCTATTTGACAGTACATGTTGCAAAATTACAATTACAAACTACATTTCCAAAACCTCTTTATATATGACATTCCGCATGTATCCATGGGGACCCTGGCCGCTGAAAATCTTGATGTTTGCACTGCTTGTGACCTGTGAGATAGCAACATACAGCTGACCCTGGGAATAGATTGGAGACAGCAAATTTACCCCAACCAATGTTGTTCTACTTGTAAGTAAGTAGTAAGTTACTTATTTAGTAAGTATCAATCTGTTGAAAATTATTTATTTGTTTTTGTATGTTGATAAGTTCCAGTATCCATTGCATATTTTCTTAAGCAGCAAAGGCTTGCCATTTTTTTCCTTTGTATTTTCAGGTCGGTCCCAGCCTCAATCTTACATATTTGACTTTTCCTCACTTACCTCTAACTTACCTCATTTTTACTGGAACTTCCAAAATTGGGTAAGGCCTAGTAGAGCATGTCCGGATTCCGGAAGCTCATATAGCAATTTTCCTATACATAAACACTTTCACCAACCAGGAGTAAACTGATTATAACGCATTGATGAGAGTGATTTGATATACCTGCCTATCTTAGTAGGTACCTACTAGAGGGTGACATAGGTATAGAGTTCACAATTTTAAAAATAGAGTTAAATCAAGTAAATGAAAACAAGGGGTGTGTCACACTATGGCCTTTGCTGTTTACATTAAAAGGTATCTATCTTAAGGCAAGAGAAGAAGAATTATGAAAACTCAAATATTTCACCATGCAAAAATATAATCTTCAAGAAATTAACCAAAATCCTTCAAGATATATTATAGCTCTATAACTAATCTTGAGTTTCAACACAAGCCAAATTACCATCTTTCAAAAATCCTCATATAATAAAAATAGACCTATTATTATATTACCTAGGGGCCAAAATCCCTTATTAAGCTACTGTACTCTATAATGAATCTAAACACAATTTCCTTGCCTTGGAAGGCAAGGCCAACAAAATACAAGAGGGACTTGTGACTGTGATTGCCCCCTCCCTTGGAAAAAGAAGAAGAAGAAGAAGAAGAAGAAAAACAAAGAAGAGTTTGGCCTAGTTTAAGGGTCTGGTAAGCTCGTCTGCGTGGATGAGAAATTCAGAAGATGAATGAAATATTGCTGGTGAACGGATGGAAATAGAGAGGAGTCGGATGTGGAAATTCAAATTGTGGATGATACTGCTCCCTGTCGTCGTGACTCGTCTTCCCACACTGTGTCAACGTCTGTTTGTGCGCGCCCGTGGTGCGTTGCAGACGCTTTTTTTGTTGCAGACAATTGTGCCTCTGCGCAACTCTGAAGACCAAGAGGAAGAAGAAGAAGAAGAAGAAGAGGAGGAGGAGGAGGAGAACAACAACAAGGTGTGTGGCTTGCAGCAATGCAGAAGCAACGGGGAAGACAAAGTCTTCTTATTTATTTATTTATTTATTTTGGGAGCAAGGTGGGGGGGAGATACTCAACGGCAAGGAACAACAGTTCTTCTCTTCCGAGAGATTTGGATCATAGAGCAATAGAGTAGGAGGAAGATTGAGTTGGATGCTGCTGATGCGTCGTGTGTGTTTGTGTAGTGGGAAAAAAACAGACCGTCTGTTTTGGTGTTTTTGGTGTTATGGTTTTCAGATGATGATGATGCTTGTAGAATCGGAAGTCCTCCTGACGTTGGACCAAGATTTTGCCAACACTCGGGTGCGCTACTTGAGGAGGGAGGAGACATCATCACGTTTTGTGTGTCAAGGATTTTTAGGGGAAGTTTGGGCATGTATTTGAACGGAGTTCAAGCCGCAACTGGTTGCGAAGGGGCCACATTTTGCCCACGCAAGACTGTTGCTGAAACTTCTTTTCGGAGCAACAAGCCTTTGAGGGCTACTACAGTCCCTGATGGTGAGAAACGGTCCGAGGAGGAGTAGAGGAGAAGCAGAAGAAACAGCTTGCTAGTAATCACGTCAGTTCTCGTGCGAAGAAGACAGGGAGAAGTAAGAACTTTCCTCCATCTCTCTGTGTTTGTTCGCTCTAGGAATCAATAGGTGAGCAAAGTTGACATTCTAAAGAGCAATAGCACCACTGCGGCATGGAGAAACATAGTTGTCTTTTTTCTAGGGTTTTCTGCAGTGGAATTCTTTGGTCTGTTGAATCTTGGAGTTCTTCAACTGGTGGATAATCATCTCTGTTTTTCATATCTCTGACTCCGTCCCTCAGCTTCCCCCTGATTTGCAATATATACCTTGCACATTTCTGTTTGTAGAAAAGCACAGCAATTATAGAAAAGAAGGGAGATTAAGATGTTCAAGGGCCAGTGGTTGGACTACTCTGGCATTGAATTCCTGGAGGACGAAGCCATAGCCGCCAAAGTGCCATGCAAAGGGACACATGCTGCACATAATATTCTCACCATCCAGTCGCTGCAGGAGAGTGGGCTGGATGGTCTTTCTGTCAGTGGACAAACTCCTGCTGCTATGCAGAGCTTGCAAGCTCAATTGCTGTTTCAACAGCTGAGTTATCTCCTTGCAGAACAGCAGAGTGCAGTAACACCTGCACCGACAACCCCTGATATGGACATGGGGGATGCCCTGGCAAGCCCTGAAAGAGTGAAATATGCTCAAGCACATTCTGAAACCATCAGACATGTAACTCCACAGGATGCCAGGCAGATGTCCGATCATGTAAGTTTGAAAAACCTAAACCTTTGAAACTATATTCTTGAATCAGAAGTCGGAAGTAATGTAATCTCTGCTCCCAGCTCTGGACTGATTAAATCTCCAATTGTTTGATTTTCTGCAGTTCAATCCCATGATATTGAGGCAGCCAGAATGCACAGAAGTTGCTGCAGAAAATCTGCCTGTTTACCTAGCTGCATCATCAAAATCATGTGTTGATGGGAGGCTCACTTCCATTGAAAATCGTCTTGCAAAAATTTCTGCTGCTCTTGCAGCCCATGTACAAGTTCCAGTTCTGGCATCAAATGCTCCTCCATGTGTCACTGATGATGTTGGTGTTCCAGTCAAAGTGTCTGCAAAGTCCTATCCCACAAGAAGCTCTGCTACCTTTGAGAATGCTATAGATTGCAAGGGAGAAGTTACTCATTCAGACAGCCCTTTAAATGCTAAGGCTGATCTATTGCTGGTGAGTTCATCATATTTTTTCTTTCTCCATGTATGATATTGAACTTTTTATTACTTGCTTTTCTCACTCCCAGATCCATGATGTTTTGCCTCACAGGTTCACAAATCTTCAGCTGCCACTCCAGTTCCTATGAGTGCTACAACAGCTCCAAATTGCAAGCCTGTTGGGGGCAAACCAGTTGCAAATTTTTCCAGTCTTCATCAGTGGGAAGCTGCTACCATGGCATCCATGCAGCATAAGGGGTTGGGCAAAGGGTTCCTTGAGAGGACTATACTCACACAAGAAAATAATCATCCAGTATTCCCATCAAGCTGGAGCTTTGATACCTCAGAAACAGATGAAGCTCTGTCCATCGAAACTCTGTCTGAGCTAGATGAATGGGAAGGTGCCACAACTGCATCCACACAGCATGAGAGACCTTTCAAGGGGTGTTTGCAGAGGACTAGGTTCAGCTGTGAAGATGATCTTGCAATGCCACTACCCTTCCAAACCTTTAATGGTTCAGACACTGCTGAGACTTTGTCACCTGAAGCTTTGTCTGGTCTGGATGAGTGGGAAGCTGCCACCACAGCATCAACACAGCACGAAAGACTGGCCAAACAGTGGATGAAGACACTGATTGAGGATTTGACAGGGCAATCTCGAGGTGAGGATTCACGGAGTTGGAAGGATACTGAAACTTGTACACCTCCCTTCACCCCAGGTGCAGAATCATCACAAAAGCACCCAGAACAGCAACATGAGAGTGAACAGCGAAGTGGATCTCCATTCAGGAGTGATTGCAGCAGGGAAGACAATCCAGCCTCAGAGTATTTACAAGAAGCAAATCCTGGCAAGACTTGGCAGGGAGGACAGCAAACTCAGGAAGTAGGACAAGAATTGGTAACATTGCTTTTGGCATGTGCAGAAGCAGTCTCTACCAAAAGTTTGAGTCTATTGAACCATCTTCTACAAAAACTTGGGGAGCTGGCATCACCCAAAGGCACCTCAATGCAACGTATAGCAGCTTATTATACTGAAGGCTTGGCTTGCCGAGTAACTCGACTATGGCCACAAATCTACCAAAAGCTTCCCTTTGATATCAACCACACTGAAGATGAAACTCAAACAGCGTTTCATCTTCTTAACCAGTTCTCACCATACACAAAGTTTGCCCACTTTACAGCTATTGATATCATACTCCAAGCATTTGAGGGGGCTGATCGTGTCCATGTGATTGACTTTGATGTCAAGCAAGGCCTTCAGTGGCCTGCTCTTTTTCATAGCCTTGCAGTGAGGCCTGAAGGGCCACCAGCACATATCCGTATCACAGGTAACTTGGATCCTACAGTCAAAACATCACATCATTCTTAATGTTACCTGTTTCTTTTGCATTCAGGACTTGCAGCTGATATTTTGTCTCTGATTCCACTGTGTCTTCTGTCATCTTCTATTGATGCTGGAAACAAGCTTCTGAAGCACCTTTCTTTCAAAGATTAGTTCTACTCAATTATCCTTTTGTGATCTATGAACTGCAATTTTTCTGCAGGGGTTGGTGATTGCAAGGAGGATCTTGAGGACACAGGTGACAGGCTAGCTGAGTTTGCAGAAGCCCTCAACATTCCTTTCACATTTCATGCAGTGATAGACAGGCTTGAAGATGTTCGGTTATGGATGCTTCATGTGAAAGAGAGTGAGGCTGTTGCAGTGAACTGTATTATGCAGCTGCACCGTTTGCTCTACGATTCAGGGGAGAGCATCAAGGACTTTCTGAGCCTCCTCAAGACAACAAGACCCCGGGTGGTTGCACTAGTTGAGCAAGAAGGAAGCCATAATAGTCCAAATTTTGAGGCAAGGTTTCTTGAGTCTTTGCAATACTACTCGGCAGTCTTTGACTCCTTGGATGCAAACCTTCCACGAGACAGCAAGGCTCGTTTACAGGTTGAGAAACTATTCAGCAGGGAGATTCACAACATTCTTGCTTGTGAGGGTTTGGAGAGAGTGGAGAGGCATGAGACCTTTGCCCAGTGGCGTATTCTTATGAGCCAAGCAAAGTTCTCAAGTGTTCCTGTGCAAAAAAGGGCAAAAGCACAAGCACATATCCTCCTCCACATGTTTGGATCAGATGGTTACACTTTGAGTGAAGAGGATGGTACTCTCACTCTTGGTTGGATGGATCAACCTTTGTTCACTGCATCTGCATGGACTCCTGAAAGAATTGGTGTAGCATGAGTTCCTTGGTGCTTAACCCAAACACTTTCTGCTCAAGGCACAGATTTAAGTTAAACTGGAGCAAAAGCGTCTTCCAGAACTGGAAACTGGGGTTTCCAATCTGAAAACTTTTCACAGGATCAGCTATTGTCTTTGAAGTGTCTTTGGCTAAATGAGGTGGCACTTTGAGGACATGAGAAACATGAATTCCAGCATTGGGCATTGTTTGATCTCATCATCTGTGTCACTCTTTACACCAATAACTTTGGCACTGCTCATGGTGCTAGGTGCAATACACCATTGATAGACAATTTTTGTCAGTCTTCAATGATGATTCAAATAGATAGCTTCTCCTTCAATACTGAACTAAACATTCAGGTCTGATATCCAGGGAACCTCTGTACATACAGGAAGGGCAGTTCTGCACAAATTGAGTTGTGTTGATAGTTGTTCTTCTTTATGTTCAATGTGTAGTGGTATGTACCATTTATCACTCAAATTTTTGTTGAGTTGGGGCAAAGAGCCTCCATTGCAATGCATGTAGTCTCTCTGTGTTAGAAAATTCCATTCCCTGACATGCACTCTTCTTCTAATTCTCTGATGAAATTTGGGGTCCTACATTGATGTCCTGAATGGGCAATACAACATCTTGTGCTTTGATTTTGATCTGTCATGACTACATCCCCTGGGGTTATAAATTGCAACCTCTCCAAACAGTTGGGGTTATACATAGTTACGAAGCATCAAGAATCAAATTATTGGCAGTTTCATTTGATAAAAGTCCTTGCTTGATGAAAACCCAAAGTAAAGTGAACTTGAATTCCAAGCCTTGGACCAAAAACCCAAAGCCCTATGTGGCAGGTTAATGTACTTATCCTTTTTACATGCCTTGCAAAGTGAGTAAGAGCAGGTATGTCAGCACCAGTAATGGCTTATAAACAATAATTTGCAAGAAGTTCAGCCTTTGAATAGTGTGAAACTGAGTTGGGCCTACAAGATATATTTCTCAAAGGGTTAGTAAAAAATATGATTAGCTGGTCACAATGATTGACCCATGTGGTTGCAGTAAAAGATACTTACAGTTATCAGCTGGTACCAGAGCGGGAGGTCAACACCTCAAGTGATTTCTGAAGATAAGAAATAGCAGTGGGAATGTCATCAAATGCCAGTGCACTCACAGCAAACCTTGACATCTTGTGGGCTTCTGCTACTTGGGCAGGAGAAGGCTGATAATTGCTGTCATAAATTTCATTTGTATTGTGTGCTGCTGATAAGTCAGGTGCACTTGGGGCACTCGCGGTGCAAGCATGACTGGGATGTACTCCAGTGAATGCAGGGTTATCTTGTGTCTCATGGGTGGCAGATGGATATTGTGGAGCTGCTGAATCATACCCTGATCCTCCTGGAGGGAAAAAAGATGGATATGATGGTGGTTGAGGGGGATTGTTGAAAGGGGAGCTTGACCAATTTTGCTGAGGATTGTAGCCTGGTTGACTCGCTTGTGGGCTTCCAGCTGCATCATGATTTGATGGATATGATGGTGGTTGAAGGGGATTGTTGAAAGGGGAGCTTGACCAATTTTGCTGAGGATTGTAGCCTGGTTGACTTACTTGTGGGCTTCCAGCTGCATCATGATTTGATGGATATGAGATGAAACTTGGGGGCCCAGAAGAAGTTGGGCCTGGTTGATCTGTTGCATAAGAGTATGTGCCAGCTGTAGAAAAAGGTGGGGCCTGCGAATAGAAATTTGACTGATCTGATGGTGGAGAACTTGATGGGAAGACCAAGTTCCCTGTGGGTGCATAATAGTCATGTCCATAGGATGGATAGGCTGGTGGGGATGGTACAGGGGGCAAATTGATCTCATCATAGGCAGCAGCATTGCTACTTTGGTGAGATGGATGTTCTAAGGGCATTGATGTATCAGACAAAGGTGGCCCTTGAGAACTTTGCTCCATAGATCCGGATCCTTGGTTTTCCAAGTTTCTGTCCACATTTGAACTGATTGATGGAATTTCTGGTGCCACATTTATGCTCACTATCTTTGAAACCTGCTCAAGAATAGAAATCCAGTAAGACTCCCTCTTATGGGGAAAGCTGTCTCCTTCATGAGGAACAGAATCAGTTTTGGTGCTAGCGTTTGCTAGAAAAAGGACAAAATAGACATGAAGCAGAAAGTTGTGTTTCAGGTGGCAACAATTGACACTTGACCAGGTAACAAAATGATACTTGGAGTGGCTGGCCTACAGTGCTTTCCTATCAACTGAATTAGAGAACAACACACACTCTGAGATATCCACTGTAGTTCAGATGAACCTGACATGATTCCTTAAACAAGCACTTGGCAATTCAACAAAAGATGCAGCCCAAATTACAGAAGGGAGAGTTCCACAGGAGCAGAAAGACATGGACAACAGAGAGGAGATATTGGCCTTAGGACGAACCTCAGGATTCCAGGCATCACCTTCACTGTCATCAACAGGCGGACCTGGCACTGGCTTTCGGCCCTCACTTAACGCTTTATGAATGTCAACAGCTTTCCAGGCTGCATACTTCTGTTTCTCCAAAATCTGTCCCCCAGCCAGCAATTGAAACCAATTAATGGCACTTTGCTCTGAAGCTTTACTCTGTAGCCCATGTCTGTGCGCACAGTTAGCAATGCTAAGTCTTAGATACTCATTCTAAAACATGTGATTTTAATAGCAGGCTAAACATACCAAAGCTAAGAAAATAAATCAGACATGAAAAATTCTGTGGATTATGCCAAAGCATGAAGTGTTGTGAATACCATTTGAAACCTCACAGTGGAAGGATATGCAGTGGCCTTGCAGCAGCACATATCAAAATACAGCATGCAAATTGTGACCAATAGAAGACATGCATCACACAACTTACATCGGTCTGCAATTCACCAAATTGAAGCAAAACCTCAAAGAAAATACTGGCTGCATAGAAACTCTTTGCTGTGTTCCTGGCAAGCAAAACAGAAAAATCTGAGAGAAGATTCAACAAACAAGTTGTGGGTGGTATCTATTTCACTCCAGCTCTAGAACATAATGAACTTAAGGAAGGATCTTCCAAAATAACACCAAAACTGGTGAAGTTGATTAATTCTTCCCCTACTGAGGACAAGAATGTTGTTACCAATCCTCCAAGAAAATTTATATTGAATGCATACAGAGAAGCATTAAAAACTTGTGCAAAAAGCCTAATTGCCAAAATACAGAAGGGGCACCGGGCCATACGCATCTGCACGACCAGCTCGATCCTGCTTGTCAGCTTTTGCAAATACACCCAATGCAAAACCCTCCATGTGCATATTGTCATCTGAACTCAGCTTCACCACTGTTTTATCCTGCCATATCCCCATTAGGAAATGATGAGAAACCAGTGCTGACAGCAACCTCTCAACAGAAAATTTATATATGGTTAGTCTTTTCCGCACAGTAATAGCATACAGTAGGTTCACGAGAATCTTCAGGACTCATATTATTGTCACAAAAAGTGTCACAACACAGAAAGCTCTTGAGTCTAACATCTCCCATAGATGTCTTCTCTCATGTAGAAACAAAGCAATTTCTACAAAGCTTGTCAGGTTAAGAATCTGATTCCACAATTCAGGAAAAATTTGAGAGTATGTGAGTGCCTAGTAGTCCTGGTGAGAGGTAGCAACAGACTTGAAAATTACATGAGCACCTTTTCAAGCTGATTCATGAGAGAAGCAAGCAATGCATTTGTGTTTTTGGTGCGTTCCTTGGCAGGAATCTTCAAGCCTTTTTCCATTGCATACAAGCGACCTGCCATTACCACAACAAAACAAAACCATGCACAAAGATTATCTACTTTGTCCTTGCATGTATCTCCATGTAACACAATAAAAACCGCATACACCTAGGGTTAGGGTTAGGCGAGGGAGGGAGCAGGCAAACAAACAATCTTACAGTAGTACGCCACCAGATGGTCATGCTTTTGTAGCTCATCGGCCCTTTGCAAAACTGGAAGAAGAATCTTCGCTGGCTCTCCTTCTCCATCCCCCGTCATTCTCTTGTGACGAGATTTGCAAACGAGGAGAAATCGCCGTCGGCGAATTCAGATTGTAAAATCGCGGATTCCGGCTAGCTCTTTGGGGCTCAAGTAATCACTGCATAGATTGAACCCGTTTCTTCTCCGAACAATTCTCAATTCTTCTCGCGCTCAACAAACAACGCCGTAGCTTCTTCTTCCACTTCTGATCATCAAACTTCTGCATACTAAAAAACCCCGCAATGCAACGACAAACTTTCTCATATTCGACACTTCACTGCAAACACAAAACCGACTTCTTGCAAATCCAATCAATTTCTGATTGAGTGGTGGAGACGTCCGACGACTTGTGAAATGCGCAGTGGAGGAATGTTCGTCGTTGCATACGCGGGGTCGGGAATTAGGGTTAGGGTTAGGGTTTGGTGCTCAGATCAGCTGGAGCGATGTGCGTTCGTGCGCACCCCTGCTCTTTGCTGTGTGTTTGAAGCATGGCTTGTTCCAACAAACCAGAGCCATGACTTTGCTCCAATCTTTATTCCGGAGACTTCCCAAATCCCCTCCCGAAGCCACAACAGACATAGCAGTGGGACGGCAGCAGCGCGAAGCTGAACAAAAATTCCCTCTGTGGAGGATCATGCGTCTTCCTTTGCATCTTTCCATCGCCCGCCCAAGAATGGTGATAAGATTGTCGTCACCACGGCGCTTGTTTGCAAAGGAGGTTCTAGAGATGGAAATTTGACTTGCTTATAGGGACAAAAAAATCAAAGAGGAGTGTAACAGGCTTCACACCCAGGCTTGTTGTGGAGCTTCTTCCTCCCTCCCAAGAGCAAATTTCCCTCGTTCAAATACAGTGCAGAGATGATAGAAAGGGTTTAGGGTTTCTGAGGCAGACATAGCCTCTTTCTGTTGAGCTCACTGGGATGGTTAGGGATGCCAAAAAGACAGAGGGTGAGATTCACAGTTTGGATTGATGAGTGCATGACATTAATTTGATGTGGTTGTTCCGACTCTGCTATATGGTATAGGATCCAAGAGTTTCACACATACCGTTGTGACTGTTGTGCTAGAGAAGTATGTCCAGACTTTCAGGAAAATGGCTCCTGACCATGCCTTGCAAATCATTATGATAGATAGAAGCAGTGGTAAGCCTTTGGAGCAACTTGGTGCCACAGATGAGTGCTATTGTAATTGATGGGGTATTGCATGGTTTCCAAATTCCAATCTGGCATTGTAGCCTGGGTTTTTAGGGATGAGAATACCCATCATGCAGTTTCATACTAAAGGTCATGTCTGAGAGATTGTGAAATATGCCATTCATTAACAAGACAAACAACAGAACAGCCAATTTGAGGACAGATTTAATATGGCTTTTGCAGAGAAGGCACTGAAAGTAGCAAGTGCGGCAGCAGCTAAAGCACACAGGCCAAATGGAAGGGAACTGGTGCATTAGCAGAGGAGTTCAACAAAGATTTGAGTACCCTGATCCAGCTTGCATGAAAACTGATTAGAGGAAGTTGATAGTAGCTGACAAAGTTTTCTCACATTGGTTACCTACATGGTGACCATTTTCTTGCATGTGCAATACAAAGATTGTGCATTGAGTAAGTATGTTTCTTCTGGGGGTTTTTTTTTGGGTCTGCTGAAGTATGTTGTCAAGCCAGGACAAGAAGGCCCAAAGGGTTTTAAGAATCTTGATATTCGTTTGTTTTCCATCTTCATCCTGTTAAAAGTAGTCATGATATACCCACCCCTGTGTGTATCAATTGTTATTGCAATGGAGATCAATGGTGTCAGAACTGGGAAAATCATTTTCATTGTGTCTACAGACTGTCCTGTCATCTGCTGCATGTGTGGTAGAACCCAATGCTCTGTACGTATACTATTAGACTATCCTTTGCCTATCAATCTAGTGAGGATGATGCAAGGACAGTTAGGATGTCACTCACATCTAAGTGCTGAGACTAACCCATTGTGTAATCAAGAAAGGATCGGTATCACAAAAGCTGGATTTTTCTGTAATGCATGTTGGTGATTTGGGTTTTATGATTGTCTATTCAGTGTAATTAGGAAGGGTGAAGCCAGGTTTGCATGCCACAGCATTTGGAACAGGATCTTCATTTGGCTCCACCACTTGCGCAGTGAGACGTAGTGGAATCTCTGGAATGTTTTTCAAGTAAAAGGTATACAGAAGCTTGTATGGAGTGATGTTGTGCAGATGGACAACACCCTTGGCTTCCCTGAACAACCCGGCTCCCCCAGTCACTGTCAAAAGCGTATCCTGGAAGGTGATGAATGGGCCCTGCAAAGTTATCACAAACAAATTGAGAGATGTTATACTACAAGGATGGATTGTGGATGCTTCTTCCCACAAACCCTATTGCAATGATGATTTGTGCTTGAAAATAATTCAAGCATGGAATTGTCATGATGAAATTGTTTTGAGTTGCAGACAAAGAGGCAGAGTGTGGATACCTGCACTGAGATGTGCCCCAGATCACCCATGTAAAATGTATACATGGCTTCATACCGATCAGGGAAGAAGAGTTTGTGACTCCTGTCCTGGTCACTGCCCTGGCCTGGAAAGTCTTGCACTACCATTGTGAAACCAGCAGTGATTCCCAATCTGAGAGTTAAGGATCCATCATACAGCTGTGGCAGAGAGAATCATCAGGTCAGTACACCGAACTGATTTGCTTAGTGAATCTTGAAATCTAAAATCCTTGTTGTGATTGCTCAGCACGTGTGTTGCATGTCAATACACATTTTGCAACAGAAATTTTGACCATGTTTGATACCCTAAAGCTTGCTGCATTGGGTAGGAAGGAAGGAAGCTCTAGAAAAATTTCTGCATTTTTATTATGTAATGTTGAAGTGTTTTTTGTTGTTGTTATCATCCAAGTTTTTATTCCTGCAATGCAAAACCAAGCTCTCAACTTTGTTGACATAATGGAACTTGTTAGTAGTGTACAAGAAGAAGAAGCTCAGTACCTTGTTGGAGAAGGGGATGAGGTCACCGATTCCATGAGCTCCTTTGAGGGTATTCTCAGCATTCTTCAACCAACCGAAGAAGCCACCTGTGATTTTCTTGTTGAAGTTGAAGATGCTGAAACCCAGGTAAGCAGGACTCTCTCTGTCAAGCTCGTTGATCTCATACACACTGAAGGTCTGCACTTTGTCTGCAAAATTAAATATATGAATTCCATCAGTTAGACTCTGGAAAATTTCTCAAAACAAAATCATGGGCCCCATGCATGCTACTACTGCTCATAGACTTTGTTGCAGTCCAAAAGTTTCAAAGAGACAAGACAACATGGAAGACCAAAATAATGGAGCCTGGCGAAGAATTTCACATAAACTTTGCAATTCCATTGCAACAATCAAGCTCATCTGTAAGGTAAGAATTCTCGGATCAAGATTGATGCTGAAAACTTTCTGTTTTCATGACATTTCAACAAAGAGAGAGCCCGGATCTGATCCTCGAGAGTGTCAGAGTTCCAGACAAAAGAGAGAGCAGGGAAGAAGCCTGCACATGATCAAAGTAGTGTACTTCTTTTTCTTCTCAGGCTGACCTAATTTCGGGAGTGAATCCCACAAGAACAATCTTTTGACAAGTGCAGTCACTGAATCTGCTGCTGATGAGTTGCTAGCCAGTGGTGCAGCTGGTTCAGCCTTCGATAATTCCTCCAGTAAAATGTCAGCTGGATTGGAAATTTGCACCAGTGGTTTGACTCCACTATTTGTCTGAAGAGAAGCACATATTGACACCTGAGGAGTGCAGTGGAGTCTGGCTGCTGCGACTTGTGTGCACTGCCTATAAGTAGTCAACCCACTTCTGCCTGCTGCTTGCAGCTTCTTCTGCCAATGATCTGCTGACATGTCATTAAGCTGAGCAACATGATCTTGTTCTGAGTATTTGGATTGTGGAATCAGCCTGGCAATTGTCAGTGTTTTGTTGCAGCTCATCATCATGCCCATGCCCATTGCAGAGCATGGCCTATTGATCAAGGAACTGGAGGTAAGTCTAGTAGTATGCAAACTGTTATAGTCAGCTGCATCTTGAAGCTGTAACCCATGTTGCATGTAAAGAGTTGGCTGTTGGGTATGTATTAAACTCAAGCTCATGTTTGTCAACGCCATCATGCAGTAGTATACAGCAATTCCAAAGACTTCTTAGGACTCAACCAAGCTGATTCACCTTCAACAGGAGAAGAAGAAGAAGAAGAAGAAGAAAAGAAAGAAATTTGATCAGGTCCTACTGATGACACAACAGCTGCTCCAGGATCCTGACTTGCGAATGGAATGAAAATACTACCACTATGTCTTGCTCAGAGATCCAGAAATCTTTCAAGCAACTTCTGCAGGAAGTAGGAGAAGAAGATCAAACAATTGGGTTGCGGGAAAGGGTTGAATTCTGTGTCCTTTAAATTGAGGTACACTCTCTATCTAATCATGTCATGAAATGCTGCAACTTGTTTGGAACGATTCTTTTGCAGGATGTGCAACTGCTGCAGCAAATTCAGCAATAGACTTGAATATCCAATCCTTTTTTCTATTAGTATCCAGAAGAATATATATATATATATATATAAATACTCATATTATATCATATGCTTATATAGATAGAATGATTCGGGGCTTAAGAGAACTTAGCCAAATCTGGCTTACAGTTCAGAAATGAAAGTAGAAAAGTTTAGGAATGGTGCCATATTTTGGCCACATGCTAACAACCTAAAATTGTCTAAATATGGCTACTTCGCCTAAAAAAAGGAAATTAAAAAATTTGCCAAAATTCATCACAAACTGCTTTACCACAGGAAAGGGTGCTTAAGATTTTTTTTTCAACTTTCATATTTTGAATATTGCCAAATTTTTTTGGCTAAATATTATTGTGGATGATCACCTCTTGAGCAACATCACAAAATGGAAAAGAAGAAAACACTTGGCCCCCAGACCTCAAGAACATGTGCATGCAAAATTTGGCTCCAAATTCCTTCACAGGAAGAATGGGTAGGTAGATTAACTGGTTTCAATGGTTACAAAATTGATTTTTTAATTTTGAAAATGGGTAAAAATGTTTGCTTTTTATTTTATTTTAAAATTCTTTTTGGGTTTTCTAGTTGACAAAGTTAATTTTCTTGGGAAAATGTGCCAGATTTCTTTACCGGGTTCAGTGGATTTTTTCAACAATAAAAATTGAGAAAGTTTTGGAATTAAAAAAAAAGAAGTGTATATTCCACTAATTTGGCTAAATTTTGAAAAAATTAGCCAAAGTTTCTAGCATGTGTTAGCCAAAAATGTTGGAATGCGTAAACTCTTTTATGGTCATATCTTGGCAAAACTGTTTCATGGATGATTGCCACTTCAGCTACATCACAAAAATGGGAAAAAGAATTTAAAAAAAAAATTTTAAAAAAAAATCAGTTGAGTCAAACCATGGAAATTAAAGAAAGTCATTGAGTCAAACCCACACATATTCAATTTTTTAATTAAAAAAAATTATTGAGTCAAAACACGAATATTTTACTTTTAAATTGATTTTAATAATCTCCAGAAATTGAGTTACAATTTGTGGGTAGTCCTGGATTCTCTCCCTTCCCCATGCCTTCAGCGGTAGTTCCATTTCTCTTGGAAGGATTAGCACAAAGGATATTGATTCTTCTAGGTCTTAGGTTTTGCTTGTTTTTCTGCTCTTAGGGCTCCCCATTGTTGTGGGGTTGGTCTTTTGTTTGGACTTTGGTCCTTTCTTTTTTTCTTCACTTGTTCTCTTGCCAGGTGTTTTCCCTTTAATTAATTAATTAATTACTTATTTATTGATTCTTCTTAGTGTTGCTTGAAGGTTTTTGGCTGACTTTCCACACTCTAATTTTGACATTAGTGAATTTTTTAAGTTACTTGCACCCACGTTTCTCAGAGCATGCTCTGAGATTGTGTAGACCTGCAAATTAAAATTGGACGAAGAAAAGTCAAAACATACCGATTTGGCTCAACAAAAGGGGTTTGTTTGACACCAGTCTTGTCGTAACTTGGACAGTTCGCTGCTGCTGCTGAGGCTCATGAAAGTCACGGCAAACCCTAACAAGTCCTAGAGAAGAATAATAAATATGATCTAATTGGTGCTCCTTGCTGTTTCTGATTGGCACAATCATAATGATTCGTCGAGGTGGTTTGCTATTAGTAGTCTCCAACCTATTGGCAGTCCTCATTTTAGTTTTATGGGTGGGGTTGAAAAAAAAGCAAATAACTACAGTTGGATGGGAGAAATAATTTTTACAGTGTCACAAACTCAGCACTGCTCGAGATGCTCTAAAGTGACTTTTTGACAAATGTTTGTCAAAATAATTAATTTTTTGAAAAAAAAGAAGAAAAAAGGTCCAGCAGCCCTGACTTGAATGTTTCAAATTTTTGATAATAATGAATAAATACATTATTTTTTCTTTTTATTAATGGTGTTATTGAAATATGTCAAAGGTCCGGACTGGCCTTAGTGGGGAAGGTCTTGACTCTTGAGTTTAATTCCATGAAATTTCAGCAATGTAGGCTTAGGATTTATTTTTATTTTTATTTTCCGATAGTCCGTCTTGAGAATTAATTAGTATTGAAAATCAGTCATACGTATTGTATTTTCTTTTTGGATCATCTCTGAATATTCGAGAGTCATAGATGAGACTTTCATTCCTTCTTAAAAAATTTGGGGTCCCATTCTCTTTTTTTGGAGTTTTCTTTTGGATTTTATTCCCCCCACCACTCTTAGAAGAAAAAGCTACTTCTTGGGCCCATTTTGTAAATGCATGCTTGAGATTTTCTTGCCTAAATTTCGCCCAAGCAAATTCAAAGCAATCGGTAGTGCCCCCAACACAAAGCACTCCTAGAAACTTCCTAATGTATTTGGTAGGCACTTTATATCCGACCGACAACATCCTTCCTAGAAAACAAAAGAGGAGGGACCTTACAATAACTCCTTATGAGGGGGAGGGATCTTATGCCTAAAGATCTTATGTCTAGTTAAAGGCATAATATCCCCTCATGCTCTCAACGAGTAGGCATAATATCACTCCTACACCTTGTGATGTATGTATGTTTATTGTAGGGGAAGGCCTTAGTGTTAGTGCCGTCCACCTATGAACGGTCCAAGGCGTTTGCCCTTGGTTCATGGGTGAAAGGCACCAACAAAAGCACCTCCCCTTACATATGTACAATTGTGGGGATGGCCCAGATGCATTCATTTGAACATTGAAGATCTCTCATTACACTAGGATTTTTGACCCAAGGTTACTATGCATAGGGGAAGGCATTGCTATTAGGGCATTATGCACTAGGAACCAAGGGCAAAGGTGCCTTCCCGAGCATAACCGCCAAAGAGGTCCCTCAGCTTTATGGCTGAGATGAGCTTAGGGACATTCACCTTGACGGCTAACTAAGGTTCCAATGCAGGAAAACACCCTCCTCTGGGAGGTTACACAAAATCTCCCCCACACCAGCCTCGAGTGGGCAATTGAGTTTGGGGACGTTCCTTGGATTAATTGCATTGCAATTTTCAGCCAAGGTTGTTAGGATTCCATGATAACCTTTGCCTCATGCTTTATGACATGTAAAGCCCATGGGTGAGCAACATTCCCAAAGTGTTTCAAGAATGTCCTCACCGTGCCAGCTTTTACCCTACACATTTTTTCATTTGTCTAAGAATTTTGGGGGCCCTTTGGCAAATAATGGTTCGTTCTATTATACCTTCCAAGAGAAAAAAAACCCTAATTTTGATACACACTAAGCACTCTGAGAAATTTCTTAAATGTATTTGGAGGACACCTGAGAGCATCTCCACAAGGGCTCAGTATGTGACCCTACAAAAATATTTCTCACATCCAAGTTTGGTTGTTTACTTCTTTCAAACCCCACCCATAAAACTGAAATGGGGACTACAAATAGGTGGCAACTACTAATAGCAAACCACCTGGACCAATCATTATGATTGGCCAATCACAAAAATGGAGCAGCAGTCAGATCATATTTATTACACTCTTTTCTAGCAGGTGCAGCATACCTTTGCTGCGCTTTTTACCCGCCTCAGCAACCTCAGCACATATGCAGCAGAAAAACCATTTTCCTGAGCCAAGCCGGCAAATGTTCACTTTTCTTCATACAATTTTAATTTGCAGGGTCACATACTGCGCACCGGTAGGGATGCTCTTAGATGCATGAATAATGCTTCTTCCTCAAAATCAAGAGACAACTTGTGCCTACAATATGCTTCTTGTAGGTATCTTACCTCTTACTTGTTGCTCCAATGCCTTGTCATCTACATGTGTTGAGTGTTGAGTGTTGAGTCTTGGTGTAGCCTTCAACACCCATTCTCACAATTGAAAACCAGCTCAACTACAGAACAGGAGACATTGAAAATGCTTCAAAGGAGCTTGGAAATCAAATTAACAAAATGCCCATGAACAAGCCCAACAACAATTGTTGCTTGGGCTTTGGAACAAACATGTGATGTGCTTCACATAAGAATGACTTGATACATTGTATTCTTAGACACATAAACCTGTGGCTCTATACTTGACCGGATTTAGAAGATTGATTGCCAAGACAAATAAGCTCTACCTGGACGCTGTGTACAAATTTTCCTATTATACCGTAACTATGAATCTTGCATCAGATCAGATCCGATCATTCAATTTGAAGATGTGCACGAGTTGTGATCACAAGTTTGTTGACAACTTGCATTGCAGACTTGTCATTCAACATAACTCAAGAAAATTGATTTGGAGATTTGCTTTTAAAAACCCAGCATGGAGAAATTTTTCAAGGAAGAAAACGGAGACGTTTGTTACTAAATTTACTTTGCTATTGTTGAAGGTGGTTGTTAGTTTCCAGTTTGGCTGAACAAGTGTATGAATGGCCCTAAAACCCTAATGAACCAAGGTTTATGAAGAAGTTCTGAATGGTACTCCAAAACCAAAGATTTTGTGCGCAAAACCCTCAATCAAACGTGAAAGAGGTTCAATGATTTTCATACCTATACTTTGCACAGAGCAGTCCGTCATCAAGGTTCTCACAATTTTGAAGCTTTGGCCAACAGTGATCATCATTGTCATAAAGCCAATGGAGTTCATGTGAGTGTCCAAAATCAATCAAGCATTTTGCACATTCGTGCCGCATTTCACACATATGCAACAATTTGCAAAGAGTTTTCTTGTCTCTCAAAACAGAAAAGACACTGGATCATGAAACCTACCCAGAAGCTGGGTATTTGTTTTTGCGGTTGTTGGGTGTTGGGCTACAACTCCTTGCTCAATGCATCTTTGAGGCCCATTTCAAATACAATTCACTCCAGCAAAGTAGAACTGGCATTTTTGTGTATGGAAGAAGCTGCTGCTTGCTGCTGCACACAGAAAAGAATTTCAGTTCAATTGGGTTCAGGGGAAAGAGGTTCAAAGAGAATCAATGCCATGGCTCAGACTCTAAAAAGCTCAATTGTAGGATCAATGTTCCTTGAATGCTGAGAGAATTGTCAGCAGCAAGTGCTGTGAGCACTCTGGGTTTTTCTTTCCCCAAAATCAATGAAAGAAACTAGGACAAAGTCCTCCAAAGTACAACCCACTCCATTTCACACATCATCACTGCAACACACTCCCAATCCAAGTCCAGCAAGCTCCAAAAAAATGGCACACCAATTGCGAGTTCTGGTGGGGTTAACTTGGCATTGTCTTGGAAACCCTAAAAACTAGCAACCCTAAAAGAATGGAATCCTTCTGCTTTGGAGGAAATAATAATCTCTGTTTCATTAGAGATTAACCTCTCTTTTAGTGGTATCTGTAAAGTAAGGAAATTTTATTAAATCTCAGTGCTGAATGGGCTGGGGCTGCTGGTTCTCAGCTGAATCAGCAGGCGGAATCCACGGGGTGTGCTGATTCTGACCCTAAGAATGTGATTCTACCATGCTAAGAATGTGTCAAGGAATGGCTTCTTGTTTGCTTTGGCCCATAGGAAAAGAGACTATGCATTGGTGTAGGATTTGGGCATAAAATTTTGACTCAAACTTGACCTAATGTGTGAGTAACATTTGGAGTACAATGTGTGCATATGATGAATCGGCATGTTTCATAGAAGTGCATGCATCTAGATGAGAAGTTCTAGATCCAGGAAGTGAAGTTTTATTCCACTTGAAGTTTGGATTTGCCATGGAAGGCAGAGTCATTCATTCAGCTGCGAGCTTTGCTTGTTTCAAGTTTCAACAATGCAATGGCCATTGAATCTGTTTCACATCCAAATTCATACCCTCAAGATTATTAATAATTCTTGATTGATAAACATCCGAAAACACTGATAGATAAAATGGTCATATCAACTTTAGCATCACATGATGGTCATGTAAAGAGAGGTGGGAGAATACAAGTAGTAGTATCTAGAACCACAATTTGTTGATTATCTCATAGAACAATGCTTTGAACTTAAAAATATTGTAATCCTTTAAAAAAGAAGGACGATCCTGTTTGTATTCCTAAACCTTGTTAAAATGTTTTGAACTTAAAATATTGTAATTCTTCTTAAAAAAAGACGATCCTGTTTGTAAATTCTAAACCCTAACCCTAAACCTTGTTAAAATGCTTTGAACTTGAAATATTGTAACGCTTTTTAAAAGAAAAATGGACGATCTTGTTTGTAATCCTAAATCCTAAACCCTAAACCTTGTTAAAATGCTTTGAACTTGAAATATTGTAATACTTTTTCAAAGAAAAAGGACGATCTTGTTTGTAATCTTAAATCCTAAACCCTAACCCTAAACCTTGTTAAAATGCTTTGAACTTGAAATATTGCAATGCTTTTTAAAAGAAAAATGGACAATCTTGTTTGTGATCCTAATTCCTAAACCCTAACCCTAAACCTTGTTAATATGCTTTGAACTTGAAATATTGTAATGCTTTTTAAAAGAAAAAGGACAATCTTGTTTGTAATCCTAAATCCTAACCCTAAACCTTGTTAAAATGCTTTGAACTTAAAATATTGTAATGCTTCTTTAAAAATTTTTAAAAAAAAGGATGATCATGTTTTTAAGTCTTAAACCTTAAACCCTAACCCTAAACTTTGTTAAAAGTGTCAAGATGCTTAATTCAAAAATAGATTCAACACATGGATTTTCATTTATCATTATCTTATTAACGAATAAAAATCCACATGGTGGAAATGAAAATTATAAGTGAAGTGGGCTATTAAAAATTACATACTACAAGAGATGGGTGGGTATGCTTGACTTGAAGAAGGAAGACATGAAGAAATTACCCAAAAGAAATATTTAGGGGGGGCCACATAGAAGACCTTGGTTGGGGGGTTTGGGGGGGGGGGGGGGGGGAAGAGAAAACACAAAGAAAAGGGGCCCGGAAGGGGGGGGGGCGCAAGAAGGGGGGGGGGGCAAAAACCGA
>Ga0116227_10007587_pt1 | contig 21042 bp, 17 predicted proteins | sample S1TSphgellanicum_FD_89693 | JGI IMG/M metagenome (GOLD analysis project Ga0116227, IMG submission 89693) | Host-associated microbial communities from peat moss isolated from Minnesota, USA - S1T2_Fb - Sphagnum magellanicum MG | ecosystem: Host-associated > Plants > Peat moss > Unclassified...
ATCGGGCGCACGTACCAGCCGCAGGGCATGCTCGTGCGGGGCGGCGAGCTCGTGCGCGGGCCGGTCGACCGCGCGGCGCTCGTGATCGATCGGGCGAAACACGTGCGCTTCGATGAGTTTCACATCGCGGGCCGGCTACGAGCGGGCGATCGCGTCTATCCGGTCACGCAGCTCAACGATTGGCCCGCCGGTCTCGTCACCGTGATCACGCCCGCGTTCGGTACGATGCTGCCGCCGGCCGCGGGCGTGACGTTCGCGGCGCTCGCACCGGCGAATCGCGCGAACCGCTATCGCGTCACCGCCGTGACGCCCGCGACGAGTGCGCAACCGGTCTCATTCGGTATCGCTGTCGGTGCGAAGGCCGGCGTGACGCTCGTTCCGGGAGAGCTCGTCGACCTGACGTATCGCCTCGAGCCGAACGTCGCGGGCGTCGTGGCCGCAATCGGCGGCGGGCCGATTCTCGTGCGCGACGGCGCGTGGTATGAAGATCCGCACGCGCCGGCTCCCGACGAGCGCAATTATCGCTGGCCCGTCGTCGCACTCGCGCGCCAGGCCGACGATCGTCTCTTGCTGGTCGCCGCCGACGGCCGCCATCCCGAGCGTTCGATCGGCATGACGCGACCCGAATTCGGCGAGCTGTTGCTGCGGCTCGGCGTCGTCGATGCGATGGCGCTCGATTCGGGCGGATCGGTCACGATGGTCTCGCGCGCGCCGGGCGACGCGACGGTGACCGTTCGCAACGTGCCCTCCGACAACAGTGCGGAACGCTGGGTCTCCGACGCGCTGTTCGTTTACAGTTCGGCCGCTCCGCCGACGATCGTCGTCCCCGCGACGATTGCGACGCCCGTGCCCGAAACGCGTCCGACGCCGTGATTCCGGCGTTGCCCGCGACGCTCGCTCCGCCCGCGCCGTTCCCGCTCGTCGTCGCGCAATCGCTCGAAACGGAATTCGTGGCGCCCGGCGTACGGCGCGGCAGCTACCATCTGCAAACGAGCGACGGGCCCCTCGTCGTCACGTTCGTCGCCGTCGATACGCGTGAGCCTACGCTGCGTCTCGGCAGCGTGGTCGCGAACGATACGTTGATTTCGAGCGGCGAGACCGTTTCGTCGATGGCGCGGCGGACGGATGCGGTCGCCGGCGTGAACGCGGATTATTTCGATATCGGCCAGACGAATCAGCCGCTCAATCTCGTCGTGCGCGACGGCGCGCTGCTGCGAACGCCGTCGCGACGGGTGGTGTTCGACGTGCGCACCGACGGCTCCGTACATTTTGAGAACGTCGCATTCGCAGGCAGCGTCGGGTATGGCGCAACGACGGTTCCGCTGACGGGCGTGAACGAGTGGCCGCCGCAAGGTGGTGCGTCGTTGCTCACCCCCGCCTTCGGCGCGTATGCGGACGCGCCGGGTGTCGACGTCGCCGAACTTGTACCGGCCGGGGGCGAAATTGGAAAGTCGCCGTCGCCACTCGCGGGGAGCTATCGCGTTGCGTCGCTGGACGCCGCCGTCTCGGGAGCGACGTTGCGCTCCATGCTGCTGGGTTTCGGTCCCGCGGCGCGCGCGCGCGGCCCGCTGCCGGCCGTCGGCGACACCGTTACGATCGATGCGGCGACGGTACCGCCCCTCACGGACATTGCGGCGGCCGTCGGCGGCGGGCCGTTACTGGTCGCGAACGGCGCGCCGGCAGACGATCCGAACGCGCCCGCCCCGGAAGAACGCGATCGCCGCTTTCCCGTTTCAGGAGCGGGCGCGTTGCCGAACGGCGGGGTGGTGTTCGTCGCCGTCGACGGTCGCCGGCGCGCGCTTTCGATCGGGCTGACGCGTCCGCAATTCGCCGCGCTGATGCTCGGATTCGGTGCGACGGATGCCATGGCGTTCGATTCGGGCGGATCCGCGACGCTGGTCGCACGCGTTCTCGGAGATCCCGCGGCGAGCGTTCTCAACGTCCCGAGTGACGGCGAGGAACGCGCCGTCGCCGACGGCATCTTCGTCTACAGCAACGCGCCGCAGGGTCCGCCCGCGCAGCTGGTCGTGCGGCCCGCGGCGATCGTCGCGCTGCCGAACGTCGCCGTGCCGGTCACGCTCGCGCTCGTCGATGCGGCGGGTCACGCGGTCCCGCCCGATCGCGAACCCGCGCCGCAAGTACTTCCCGGCGCCGCCGCGTCGCGCATCGCGCAGGTGCGTGCTGCGGGCCTCGTCGCGCAGGTGCCGTTCGACGTCGTGCCCGGGCTCGCGCGGCTCGACATCGCGCCGCGCACGCGCGATCCGGAGCCGCGCGCGGTGGTGCGCTTCGATGCTGTCGGCATCGACGCGCGGGGACGAACGGTCGCTCTCGGCGACGGCGTGCGTTGGACGAGTGACGGCGGCCGCTTCGAAAGTCGCGGACTTCTGCGCGTCGCGGACCGCGACGTGCGCGTCGCCGCGTTCGCGGGAGGCACGAGTGCGGCGTGGCTGCTTCGCGTCGGTCGCCACCGCGAGCCGCTCGCGCTCTTCGATGCCGCGCATGCGCTCGGCTGGCGCTTCGATTCCGCGCCGGCGGGCGCGGCCGGGGGCGTCGCGTTCGCGTCCGGTCGCGCCGAGCTCTCGCTTCGGTACGACTTCTCGAACGGCGAACGGGCGGCGTACGCGGATACCGGCGTCGCGTTGCCGGGCGAGCCGCAATCATTCAGCGTTGAAATTAACGGGGACGCGAGCGGCGTCGGCGTCCGTGCCGCGTTCGTCAATACGTTCGGCGAGCGGCGCGCGCTGACGCTGACGACCGCCGTCGATTGGAGCGGCTGGCGATCCGTGACCGTCGCATTGCCGGACGATCTCAATCCGCCCGTACGCTTGGTTTCGCTCTACGCGGTGGATTCGCTCGCGAACGCGGCGACGCACGCCGCGGGCTCGCTCGCGTTCCGTGGCGCATCCGTCGTCGTCGCCGGAAGTCCGTGATGCGCGGCACTCTCGGTGTGGCGTGGTGCGCCGCCGCCCTCGCCGCGTGCAGCGCGTTCGCGCCGGCCGCCGCCGCGGCGGCTTCGTTGTGGAACGGCGTTCCGGTGCTGATGTATCACAAGGTCGACGCGCTGGTTCCGGTCCACGACGCGGTCGGTCGCGATCTCACCGTGACGCCGGATGCGTTCGCGGCGCAGCTGCGCTATTTGCGCGACCACCGCATCGCGACGATCACCGCCGCTACCTTGGCGCGGGAACTCGCCGCGGGCCGGCGACCGGAGCGTGCGGTCGTTCTCACGTTCGACGACGGGTATGACGACGCGGCGACGGTCGCACTGCCGCTGCTGCGCGCCTACGGCGCCCGCGGGACGTTCTACGTTTCGAGCGGTTTCGTCGGGACGCCGCGTCATCTGACGTGGAAGCAGCTACGCGCGATGCGGGCGGCGGGCATGGAAGTCGCCTGCCACGGGACGAATCATCTCGATCTTTCGACGCTCGATCGCGCGGGGCAGACGGCGGAAGCGGGCGGCTGCATGAAGCGTTTCGCGCGCTGGCTCGGCGGCGACCCGCCGCGAACCTACGCGTACCCCGCCGGAAAATACGACGCGACCACGCTCGTGCTGATGCGCGATCTCGGCATCGCGGCCGCGTTCACCGAGCGGCCGGGGGCCGTCCGCGATCTCGCGCACCGCTACGAACTTCCGCGCCGCCGCGTCCGTCACGACGACGGTCTCGCCGAATTCGCGGCGCTCGCTTCGCCGTGATCCGTGGGTAACGCAAAACGAACCGCGTCCGTGACGCGGTTCGTTTTGTAGCGGGCGGCCGTTCCTACGCTTTCTTCGCGACCTTGCGGCGCGTGGCCGTTTTGCGGGCGGTCTTTTTGCGGCCGCCCGCTTTGCGGACGGTCTTCTTCTTGGCGGCCGATTTCTTTGCGGTCTTCTTGCGCGTGGTCTTCTTGGCGCCCGCCTTTTTCGCCGTGGATTTCTTGCGGGTCGTCTTCTTGGCTCCGGCTTTCTTCGCCGTGGATTTCTTGCGCGTGGTCTTCTTGGCCGCCGATTTCTTGCGCGGAGCGGCTTTCTTCGCCGCGGATTTCTTGATTCCGACCTTTTTCCGGGTCGCTTTCTTGACTGCCATCTTTTGGTAGTCATCCTTTCTGCGAACCGGCCGTCTGACGACGGCCGAGTTCGACATCGTCAGGGTAATTGTACCTGTTATATCGCAGTTAGAGGATTTTAGCAACTACCGCCGAGAGCGGGAAGTACTTTCCGCGTGCGAGCGCCGCCAGTTCGCGCATCAGCGGGTGCGCTTCGTACTCGTCGAGATTGACGCACGTCAGGTTTGCGCGGCCCGCCAATTGCGTCGCGATCTGACGGCATTGCTCGGTTGCGAGCTCGGCGAGTTCGCGTGCTCCGTCGCCGTCGAGCGCGGCCGCGAGCATCGCTTCGCCGCCGATCGGGACGTTCGCACGGCCGTCGCTGAAGATCGCGATATCGATCTCGGCGCCGGCGTGCGCGCGCCGAAAACGGTCCGCGATCGTGCGCGCGAGCTCGAGCGCTTCCGGCAACGGTGTGAGCGCGCGCACGGCGCCGGGCTCGAGTTCGTCGAGCCGGGCAGCCACCAGATCGATGTTGCGCCCCGTATTCTCGTCGACCGCGATCGTGGCGTGCGGACCCCAACACGAGATCAGCGCGGCGCGTTCGCGTTCCGTATAGACCGGCCGCAGCAACTCGCGCGTGGCGGCGCGGACGAGTTCGGCGCTCTTGCGCGTGGAGAGCGACGCATCGACGACGAGGATCGAGAGGCGTGGCGGCGTCGCAGCGTCAACCGGTTCTTTGGGTTCGGGCGCGAGACCGGCACGCGACGCTGCGGCGCGATCCAGGAGCGTCGCGCCGATATCGAGCCGTCCGTTCGGGCCGAGCGGTTGCGCGCCGACCGGTTGCCCTTCGCGTTCGCGCTGCGCGCGTTCCGAAAGCGGCGCCTTCTGCGTGAGCTCCGGTGCGACGACGATGCGCGGCGCCGGCGCCACGTCCGCTTCGGGGGCATCGGCCGCGCCGTCACCGAGGGTCGCTTCGAGTGCCGCGGCGATCGCCGCATCCTCGGCGAGATGCTCGGATTGCGCTTCGACGCGCAAGCGGCTGCGCCGCAAACGCGCCGCGAGCGGGAAGACGCGCGCGACGTCGGCGGGCGTCGCGACGTCACGGCCCTCCCAAGCGGCGAGTGCCGTCGCGGCTTCGAGCGCGACGAATTCGGTACGGTGGCTATCGATTCCGAGCCGCGCCGTCGCTTCAATCGCCGCCGCTTCCGAGCCGGGGTCCATTCTCACCGCATCGACGCGTTTGAGCGCGCTTGCGAGCTTGGTCCGCAGCTTTTTGGTCGCGCCCTCGTAGGCCGCGCAAAAGGCGTGCGGGTCGCGCGCGAACGCCGCGTTGCGGCGATAGATCTCGAGCCGATCCTCGAACGAGGGCGCGGAGCGGATGAAGACGCGCAGGCCGATGCGATCCGTAATCTGCGGCCGCAGTTCGCCTTCCTCGGGATTCATCGTCCCGATCAGGCTGAAGCGCGACGGATAATCGATCGCGTGCTGGCCGCGTTTGACGTGGACCACGCCCTGTGCCGCGGCATCGAGCAGCGCGTCGACGACGAGGTCGGATAGCAAGTTGACCTCGTCGACGTAGAGGACGTTGCGGTTCGCGCGCGCGAGCAGGCCCGGCCGGAAGTCGATCGTGCTGCGTTCGAGCGCGGCTTTGAGATCGATCGCGCCGACCACGTCGTCGAGTTGCGCGTTGACCGGCAACTCGACGATCTCGCCGCGCGATTTCTTGGTCGCAAGCGGTTTGCCGCTTTCGAGCGTCGCCGCGCATTCCGCGCAAAGGTTCGCCCCGTGCGGATCGCAGCCGTAGGGGCACGTCGAGCGCTCGAGCGCGGGCAAGAGTTCGCCCGCGGCGCGCACGAGCGTCGTCTTCCCGGTTCCCTTGGGCCCGGAGAAGAGCACGCCGCCGACGCGCGGATTGAGCGCGGCGAGGACGAGCGCGAGCTTCGCTTCGTCTTGACCGACGATCGCGGCGAACGGAAACGGTGCGTACGCCGCACGTGAGACGGATGCCATGGGCGCGTCTTCGCGGCGGCGAAAGAGCGAACATGCAGTTGACGTTCGACGGCGTGCGCTTCGACGTGCTCGACGAGGGTTCTGGCCCCGCGATCGTGCTGATTCACGGCGTGCTCGGCGCGAAGGAGCTGTGGGACGCGCAGGCGGCGGCGCTCGCACGGCAAGCGCGCGTGGTGCGTTTCGATTTGCGCGGCCACGGCGCGACGACGGCGCCGCCCGGTCCGTATCTCATGGAAACGCTTGCCGGCGACGTCGCGGGCGTACTCGACGCGCTCGATATCGAGCGCGCCGCGATCGTGGGCCATTCGCTCGGCGGTTACGTGACGTTCGCGTTCTATCGGATGTTCGCGGAGCGCTGCACGGCGCTCGGCCTCGTCTGCACCCGCGCCGCCGCCGACGACGATGCGACCGCAAATTTTCGATACGAGCTCGCCGAACGAACCGAGCGCGAGGGGATCGGCCCCGCGATCGAGGCCTTCGCCGGCCGCTCGTTCGCACCGAAGACCTATCTCGAACGCCCCGAACTCGCGACGCGACTCGATGCGATCGCCGCGCGCACGGACCCGCGCGGCGCTGCGGCGATGTTCCGTGGAATCGCCGCCCGGGTCTCGTCGGACGACCTCTACGACGAGATCGACGTCCCCGTGCGCATCGTCGGCGGGACGCAGGATGCGGTCATCCCGCTCTCGTTCTCCGAATCGATGGCCGCCGGCATTCGCGGTGCGGAATTGGACGTGCTCGCCTGCGGGCACGTCCCCTTATACGAAGAGCCGGACGCGGTGACCGCGTCGCTCGAGCGCTTGCTCGCGGCCGCGCGTTAGGACGAGATGACCTAACGGGCCGCTTATGATGCGTCACCCTTCGACAAGCTCAGGGTGACCAATCGTAGGCCCGAAAAATGCTCTAGGCGGGAACGCTCTGCGCAGTCGCCGCGGGGCGGCGCAAGGTTACGGCAACCGCGCCCGGCAGGGCCAGGTCGCTGCAGTCGCCCGGATCGCAGCAGGTCTTGGTCCACTCGGAGCGCGGGAGCGGCGCGACCCAATCGTGCGGTTGCGCCATCAGCTTCGCGTACTGCAAGATATTGCTGCCGAAGCGCAGGTAACGTGCCACGACGGCGAAGGGCTTCGCGATGCCCGTCGCCGCGCGACCCCGCTTGTTGCGGCGGTTGTTCTCGGCCATCGTCCGCAAGCAATTCCGGAAAAACTTTGACTTGGTGCGAATCGCGAGGCCCCAGACGCCGTGCGCCGCCTCCTCGGTCTCGTCGATCACCTTGAAATCGTATTTTTCCCAATCGATGCCCATCTTCGCGTAGATTGCGGATTGGGCGTCGCGCAGATACATCGTGATGTAGACGGCGAGGGTGAAGAACTTGACGCCGAGCAGCGAGAGCCGGCCCGAGTAATAGTGCGGCTGCGAGCGCATCATCAGCGCGAAGAACCGGCTGTGCCGGCGTTCGTCTTTGCACCAATTATCGAAGTAATCGAAGATCGGGTGGAAATTGAATTCGGGATGGAGTTTGAGATGGTCGCTGATGTTCTGGTAGCGATAGAAGCCGACGATCTCGGAGAGGTAGGTCGTCACGAAGATCCACTTGGGATGCATGTACGACATGCCCTTGAGCTTCGGCAAATTCGCGAGGTCGAACGGACGCCCCATGTGGCGCATCACCCAGTTGAGAAACGACGAATGCCGCCCCTCGTCCCGGCCCATGCAGCGGTAGATGGATTGCAGCGTCGGGTCCTTCAGCCGCTTCTGCACGTCGCTGTAGAGGAGGCAACCGGAGAATTCCCCGATCGAACTACGATTGAGGAATTCGTAAAAGTCGTCCCAGAGCGCCTGATAATCGACCGCTTGGACTTCGGTGCCCCACTTGAAGTGTGCCCGGTTGTAATCGGCCTCGAAGTCGCGACGCAATGCTTCGAACTCGTCCCGGCACCAATCGATGGAGAGCGAGTTGAGGATATCGATATCGGTGCGATAGAGCCGCGGGGCCAGAAGCGCCTGCTTCGGTTTGGCCTGCGCGGCGACGGGTCCGGTCGCCACGCTCACGTCCCGACGCGTACCGCTTCGAAGACGAACGAATCGTAGAAGAAGAACTTGACCCGCTTTTTCTGCGTCATCTTGAACCCGGCGCGATAGAGAACTTGCTCGATCTCGTCGTAGCTGAAGAGGTGCAGCTTCGTCATGCGATTCTTCGCATGGAAGCGTTGGCCGACGCTCATCCAGAAATCGTTCATCGGCGAACGGAGCGCGAACGACCCCACGATCTTGTGCGAGGCGAGCGCCGAGAGACGCTTGAGCATCTCTTTTACTTCCTCGTACGGATAGTGGAACAGTACGTCGAGGCAGCAGACGACGTCGTAGCGCTTCGGTTCGCCCGAGAGTGCGGCGATGTCGCCGACGAGGAAGCGGGGCGCGATGCCCTTCGTCCGGCCGTTATTGATGTATTTGGCGAAGTGTACCATCGGCGCCGAGACGTCGAACGCTTCGACCTCGAACCCGCGGTCGGCGAGCGCGATCGAGAGGTTGCCCGTTCCGCAGCCGGCGTCGAGAACGGTATGGCCTTTGGCGCCCGCGACCCATTCCACGACCGTGTCGAGCGCGATCCGGTGGCCGTCCCGGATGACCTTCCAGATCGGCGGGATGTCGCCGCTGCCATAGATCGCGGACCAGCGCGAAAATCCCGAGGTCTCGAAGTACTTGCGGACGCGTCGCCCCGTCTCGGATTGCTCGCGCTCGCCGAAGAGCGCCGGCTGCGAGGCGGGGGGAGCTGCGAGGCGCTGGGGGCGGGTGGAACTCTCGAGCACGTCGGCGTCCTTCCTAAAGACGCCCTTACTCTAACTTTGGCGCCCCGCCGCTTCGGTGACGACTGTCACCCGGCCGGACTAGCGCCCCAGGACCGCCGGGGCGGTCGCACGCTCGGCGGCTCGCACCGCCGGTTGCCGCAAGAGCGCACGCACGAAATTGACCGCGTACAGGCCGCCGAAGGCGAGGGCTCCGAGAACGGCGATCCCGACGACCAGTTTGACGAGCACGACGGCGATCATGAGGGCGGCCAGGACGACGGCGAGGCCGAGGGTCAGGCGGATGACGATTGCCATAGAACGTTCCTCCGGAAGCAGCTACCGTGCGAGGGCCACCACTGTTTCGCTAGTTGTCGGATCCGCTCGCCGCGAGCATGGCGAGGGCGTTGGTGTCGCGCAGCGCGATGCGGGCGTTCTTGCGGGTCTCGATCACGTTGCGCTCCGCGAGATCGTGGAGCTTGCGCGTGACCGTGACGCGGTTCGAGCCGATCATGTCGGCCAGCCGCTGGTGCGTCAGCGCGACGTCGATCACGATCACGTCGCCGTCTGGGGTCCCGAACTCCTTCCCGAGTTCGAGCAGCGTCCGGTACAGCCGCAGGTTGACGCTATTGTTGAGGAGGTCTTCGATGAGTACTTGCGATTCGGTGAGCCGGCGCGCAAAACTCGCAATCACGTCGACCGCGGCCGCCGGCTGAGCGACGACGATCTCGGTCATGTCGGCTTCGCTTGCGGAGATCACGCGCGACGGCTGCATCGCCTCGGCGCACAGGCACGAGAGGCTCTGCGATTCGGCGCGCCATTGGATGAACACGTCGCCCGGGCCGAGGATGGAAATCGTGATACAGCGGCCGTTGGGAAACAAATTATAGAGCCGTAGTTTTCCGTAATCCACGAAGTGGAATTTCATGCCGCCTTCGTACAGCGGCGCGATCTCGCCGCCCATCGGCAGCGTGGACACTTCGAAGCGATCGGCCTTGCGCAACATGATCGCGCGCAGTTGTTCCTTCGATACGGCGACCGCGGCGGCGTCCGCGTCGGAGCGCTTCGTGTCCTGCTCGAGCTTGTAGCCTTCCGCGACGGCCATCGCGAGCATCGAGCGCAGATCGGCGACTTCGTTGATGATCTCCATGCCCGGGACGGCGCCGTCGTTGGCTTCGAGCAGCGCCATCTCGATCATGTTGGTGGCTTCCATCGTCCGGCCGATCGCCGCGCTCAAGTCGAGGCCTTGTCCCGACTGGAAGCGGCCCGCGTCGCGCGCGAAGCCCATAATCTCCTCGAAGTCGGACGACTCGACGGCGCGCACGATCGCTTCCCAGTACATGTTGTGCTGCGCGACCGTCTCCGGGCGGGGCTCGGTCTTGTACTCGGATTTCGTCTGCTCCACCCAGCGATCGTTATAGATCTGCGTGCTTTTGCGGAGCATCTCGGCCAATACGGAAGACACGCAACTCTCTTTATTACGTCGCCGAACGCGTCCCTGGCAGAATGTTTCGGAACGCCCGCGTCCGGCTGATAATGGGAACCGATGAGGAAGTGAGGCTCGGTGACCGCCCCGTTCTCGCTCTTGCACCCGACCGTCGCCGCGTGGTGCGCCGAACACCTCGTGACCGCGACGCCGCCGCAGGAGGATGCCCTTCCGCTCGGGATCGCGCGGCGCAGCCATCTGATCGCTTCGCCGACGGGCACGGGGAAAACACTCGCCGCGTTTCTGCCGGTCATGAGCCGCCTCGCCGAACTCCGCGACCGCGACGAGCTCTTCGCGCGCCCGTACGTTCTCTACATCTCTCCGCTCCGCGCTCTCGGCTACGACGTCGAGTACAACGTGCGCCGGCCGCTGCGCGAAATGGGGCTGCTCGAACGCCCGAACACGGAACGGGCCGAGCTACGCCGCGGCCGCATCCGCGAGAAATTCGTGCGCACCGGTGTCCGCACGAGCGACACGCCCGTCGAGGAGCGGCGCCTGATGATGTCGCGCCCGCCGCACATCCTGATGACGACGCCGGAATCGCTCGCGCTGATGCTCGCGATGGAGTCGTATCGCAAGCATCTCCGCGCCGTCGATACCGTGATCGTCGACGAAGTGCACGCACTCGCCGGCAACAAACGCGGCTCGTACCTCGCGCTCTGCCTCGAATCCCTTGAAGAACTGGTCAAGGCGCCGCTCGTGCGCGTCGGATTGTCCGCAACGGTGGCGCCGCTCGAACGCGTTGCGCGCTTTCTCGCGGGAGCGCAGCGGGCGTGCGCCGTCGTCGACAAGCGCGGCCTGCGCGCGCTCCGCATCGAGATCAGCGCGCCGTTCTCGGGTGCGATGGCGCCGCTTGCGAAAGTGGCGGAGCGCTGCGTGGAGCTCGGCCAGGACGTTCGCACGCAGTTGGTCTTCACCAACGTACGCAGCCAGGCGGAACGGGTGGCGCACGAGATGGCGCTGCTGGACGGTGCCGAGGTGCCCGTGGTCGCGCCGGACGCCGTCCCGCGACCGCGCAGCGATGCGCGCATCGGCATCCACCATAGCGCGCTCGAACGGAGCGCGCGGCATCGCACGGAAGCGCAATTGCGCGCGGGCCTGCTGCATACGGTCGTCTGCAGCTCGAGTCTCGAACTCGGCGTCGACATCGGGTACGTCGACCGCGTGTGTATCGTCGGCGGCGCGCGCGGCATGACGCCCACGTTGCAGCGCATCGGGCGCGCGGGCCACCGGCCCGGGGCGATCGCCGACGGCGTCGTCGTCGCGCAGGATCGCGACGACGTGATCGAAGCCGCCGCGACCAAGCGCTGCATCCACGACGGCGTGCTCGAAGAACTGCAGATTCCGCACGCGCCGCTCGACGTGCTCGCCCAATGGGTCGTGATGAGCGTCTGCTACGACCGCCGCTTTCCGATCGCCGACGCCCTCGCGCTCGCACGCCGCGCGGAGCCGTACCGCGACCTCGCCGAAACGGATCTCCGGCGCGTGATCGACTATCTCTCGGGCGGCGGCGTCGGTCCCGACGAGGCGCACGTTCGCCGCCTCGGCGCCGACGAGGCGGCGATCTACGGTCTCGGCCGCGAAGCGTGCGCGGCGTTCTTCGAAAACGTGGGCACGATTCCGGACGAATCGCAAGTTCTCGTGGGCACGGGTTCGGGTTCCGCGATCGGGAAACTCGAAGAGAGCTTCGTGTCGAGCTTGCGCGAGGGCGACGTGATGCTGCTTTCCGGCCGCACGTTTCGGGTGAAGCAGGTGCGCGCGTCGGCGGTTACGGTCGAACCGTTCGCGGGGCGGCCGAACGTGCCGACGTGGAGTTCGCACATCAAAGGCATTCCGCTCGTGCTCGCGCGCGAGATCGCGGCTTTGCGGTACGGCATCGCGGAGCGCCTCGAACGGGGCGGCGCGCGCGAAGCGCACGACTGGCTCGCGCGACGCTACGCGCTCGAAGGCGTGGAGGCGTCGCACGCGGTGCGCTACATCGCGCAGCAGGCCGCGATCTCGGCCGTCCCGGCACCCGGTGAAGCGCTCGTCGAGATCTATCGCATGGACCGGCGCCAGACCGCGGCGTTCCATACGTGCGCCGGACGCCGCGCGAACGAAGCGCTCGCGCGCATCGTCGCCGCGCGGCTCTTTCGGGAGATTCGCGCGAACACGCAGATCACGACGGACGACAACGGTTTTCTCGTGACGATGCCGCTCGGGAAAACGCTGCCGGACGGCGTTTGGGCGGGGTTGCTCCACTCCCGCGACGTCGATCGCGACCTCCTGGAAGGTCTGCGCGGATCGCATCTGCTGCGGCGGCACTTCCGCTACGTTGCGAACACGGGACTGCTCGTGCTGCGCCGCGCCGCGGGGCGCACGCTGCGCCGCAGCAGCAATCAGTGGAACAGCGAGAGAATCTTCGACCGCCTCTTCGAAGCGGATCCGTCCTTCCCGCTGCTGCGCGAGACGATCCGCGTCGTGACACACGATCTGCTCGACGCCCCGGGCGCGAAAGCGTATCTCGAAGCGTTAGCGGCGGAGCCGCGCGTGATCCATCCGCCGGCGGCGTCGCCGTTCACGTTCGGCATCGTGACGTCGAGCTTCGGCGATTCGGTCGTGATCGACGATCGCGCGAACATGGTCGAGGCACTGCACGAACGCGTGCTCGGTATACTCGGGCAAGCGGAGCCGTCAGCCGCGACGGATGGAGCGCCGGTTGCGCTCGCTGCGGCCGGCGTGGGTCCGCTTTTCGACGGCGTTCCGGCACCTGTCGATGCGAGCGTTGCGCGCGCCGCGAAGGTCAAGGAACGCCGGATGCCGCGGAGCGCGAAATTGCGCTGAGGTCGCGCTCGATTGCGAGCGCGTTTCGGGCGGCGCCGCGGGTTCCGGTCTCGCTGGTCGTTCCCGCGCAGGCATTTTGACGCGCCGCGCGCATCTTTCCGGCGTGAAATCTCCGTCGCCGGCTGCGGATTCGTGCGTCCTGGCGCCCGGCGTCGAGGCACTCGCACCGGGCCTTGCCTGGCTTCCGGCCTCAAAAACGTTGATCGCCGCCGACGCGCATCTGGCGTACGAGGACGTGGTGGGCGGCGCGCTTCCGCTGTGGAGCACCGCCGAGATCGTCGCGACCCTCGGGATCGTCGCCGCGGGTGCGAAGGCTCGCGAGATCGTGTTTCTCGGCGATATCGTGCACGGTTCGCAGATGAGCGAGGGTGCGATGCGGGTCGTGCGCGACGGACTTGCGTTGCTGCGCGAGCGCGCGAACGTGACGCTCGTGGCGGGGAATCACGAGGGCCGCTCGCGCGCCTTCGCCGTGCTCGGCGAGACGGTTGAGGACTGCGAACGCGACGGCTGGCTCCTCGTGCACGGCGACCGTCCGGCCGCGCTCGGACGCCCCGCGATCATCGGGCACCTGCACCCAAGCTTGCACATGGGCGGCGGCGCAAACGTGCCGGCCTTCGTCGCGAGCGAGGCGCTCGTCGTCGTGCCCGCCCTCACGCCGTATTCGCCGGGTCTCGACCTGCTGTCGAGCGACTTCGCGCGCGCGATCGGCCTCTGGTCGGTACGCCGCGGCGACGCGCACGTGGTGGCGGCGACGCGCGATCGCCTCTATCCGTTCGGTTCCCTCGCAACGCTGCGCGATGCACTCCGGGTGCCCGCTGCGCCACGCGCGCAATCGCGCTTCCGCAAGCGCCATCTGCGCGCCGGTTAGAGTCTGCCGAGCCAATCGAGTACGTAATAGATCGACGCGACGTGCGCGCCAACCGAGATCGTTCCGTTCCGTACCATTTCCCGCAACTCGCCGACGGGAACGAGAACGACTTCGATATCTTCCGTGTCGTCGAAGTCGGTCGCCACGCTCGGCCGGGCGTTGCGGCCGACGAAGAGCGTATAGCGCGCCGTGGAGCTCGTCGGGTCGTACACGAAGCTGCCGGCGAGTTCGAGATCGGGGGGATCGGCGACGTAGCCCGTCTCTTCCGCGAGTTCGCGGCGCGCGCAGGCCGCGGGCTCTTCGCCCGGGTCGACCGCGCCCGCCGGTAGCTCGAGGACGGTTTGGCCGATGCCGTGCTTGTACTGGCGGACGAGCACGACGCGATCGTCCGGCGTTAACGCGAACACGATCGTGAACCCGCGCGATTCGCGGACGTAATAGTTCTCGACGAGCGTGCCGTTGGGCAGTTCGATTTGATCGCGCCGCAGGCGCAGATGCGGCGTCTCGATCACGACGTCCGATGCCGTGACCTTCCAGCCGGCGCCTCTCTCGTTCATCGCCTGGAGCATACGCGGGACGGCGCAAAGACTCAAGCGGTCGAAGGTTGAAATCGAGGCGGCAAGCACTCGCCGGTCCAGACGACGGAGCCATCCACGATCGAAGCGTTACGCATCGGGCAGCAGTATCAAACGACCTACGGCACCCTCTGGAAGGACGGCACGTTTTTCCCGCGAGGCACGCGCGTGATGGTCGCCGGGCTGCATCTCGAACAGGGTTTTTGCGTCCGCTTTCCGGTCGAGGTCGAAGGCGAGCCGCTCGAGACTTGGGAGGACTGGGGCGAGAGCGATTTCCTCGGTGAGGACGGGACGATCGACGGGGGCGGCGAGCTTTCCGCTGCGGTCCTCGCCGAAGCACGCGAGGTGCTCGACGACGCGGAGGAAGGCACGCACCTCCACCTCCACGAGACGGACGATTAGCGCGTTTTCCGCCGCCCCGGTTCCCCGGCTCCTTTGCGCCGCCGCCGCCTTCGCCGCGCTCGCGACCGCGGCCGGCGCGCAGCCCGCGCCGCCGCTCGGCGATAGCCGTCTCGCCGCACTTGCCGACCGCTACTTCTCGGAACGCAGGCGGCTCGACCCGACCCTGGCGACCGAGCAGGGCGTGCACGACGAGGACGACCGGCTCGGGTCGTTCGATGCAAACGGATATCGCGAGCGGATCGACCTCGCGCGCACGACGCTCGCCGCGCTCCTGACGATCGATCCCGGCACGATGGGCGCCGAGGCGGCCGACGACGCGCAGATCCTCGCGGCCGCGCTGGAAGGCACGTTGCTCGATCTCGACACGCTCGCGACGTGGAAACACAAGCCCGCGCTGTACGCGCAGACCGCCTCGGCCGGCATCTATTCGTTGATCTCACGCGACTTCGCACCGCTGCCGGCGCGGATGCGCTCTGTGGTGGCGCGCGAGCACGAGATCCCGGCGCTACTCGATGCCGGGCGGGACAACATCACGACCGTCGATGCGACGACCGCGCAGCTGGCGCGGGCCGACATCGCGGGCGCGGTCGATTTCTTCACGAACGTCGTGCCGCCGGCGCTCGCGCCCGTGAAGGACGCCGGCCTGCAAGCGGCGTTCCGCGCGTCGAACGCCGCGACGATCGCCGCGCTGCGCGCTTATGCGAGCGCCCTGGATGCGGGCGCATTCGCGCATCCGAGCGGCACCTACGCGATCGGCGCGGCGGTCTTCGCGCAGAAGCTGAAGATTCAAGAATTGACGCCGCTGCCGCTCGCAACGTACGAGAGCGCCGGCGAGGCGGCGCTCGCCCAGACCCGAGCCGACTTCGTGGCCGCTGCCAAGCGAATCGACCCGAACGCCGCGCCGGAGAGCGTGGCGGCGTCGCTGCGCGAGCGGCACCCGGCCGCCGGCGCCTTGCTCGCCAAAGCGAAATCCGACCTCGCGCGGCTACGTGCCTTCGTCGTCGAGCACGACATCATCACCCTTCCGCCCGACGACGACGTCACGGTCGCCGAAACACCTCCCTTCGCGCGCCAAACGACGTTCGCGTCGTTGGATGCGCCGGGTCCGCTCGAAATCAAAGCCACGCGCGCCTATTATTACGTCACGCCCGTCGACCCGAGCTGGGACGCCGAACGCCAAGACGAGCATCTGGGCTTCTTCAACGACTACGCGTTCCCGATCGTCAGCGCGCACGAGGTCATGCCCGGCCATTACGTCAACTTTGCGCTCGACCGGAACGAGAAGCTCTCGCCGATCCGGCGGCTCTTACCGAGCACCTCGTTCGCCGAGGGTTGGGCGCATTACGACGAGCAGATGCTGGTGGACGAGGGCTGGGGCGGCGAGGATCCGCGCGTGCGGCTCGCGCAGTTGCAACTCGCCTTGCTCCGGGAATGCCGGTACCTCGTGGGTTTACGCGAACACACGCAGAATATGAGCGTCGACGACGGGACGGCCTTCTTCGAGAAGAACGCGTTTCTCGCGCACGAACCCGCTCGGCGGGAGGCCCTCCGCGGCACCCAGGACCCGCTGTACGGCTACTACACCCTCGGAAAGCTCGAACTGCTCAAGTTGCGTAGCGATTTCGCGAAGGTCGCCGGCAGTCATTACCGTCTCGAAGCCTTCCACGACGAACTCTTGGCGCACGGGGATCCGCCGATCGCGATCGTCCGCAAAATCGTGCTCGGCGCCGACGACGACGGCAAGATTCTCTAAAATTTCCCGACCTGACTTTGGAGTACTGCAGATGAAGATGCTCGATCCGCGGCTAGATATGAGCACGGCGATTCCCGGAACGATGATGGACGTCGATCTCACGATCGGCTGGATCTTCGAACACATGCGTCGGAACCACGGCGCGCGGACGGTCGTCTCGCGGCTCGACGACGGAACGACCGTGCGGTACACCTACGCGGATTTCGCCAAGCGGGTCGCGCAACTCGCGCACGCGCTCGTGGAACTCGGCATCAAGCCGGGCGACCGGGTCGCGAGCTTCGGTTGGAACACGCATCGGCATCTCGAATTGTACTTTGCGGTTCCGATGATCGGCGCCGTGCTGCACACGACGAACATCCGGCTCTTCCCGGAGCAGGTTTGCTGGGTGTTCGATCACGCGGGCGACAAGCTGGTTTTCGTCGATGCCTCGCTCGCGCCGGCCGTCGCGAGCGCGATGGCGACCCGTCCGCAATTCAAGCTCCCGTTCGTCGTGATGGGTGCAAGCGACGTCCTGCCCGAGGCGCTCGATTACGAGACGCTCCTCGCCGGAAAGCCCGAGACGTTCGCATGGCCCGCCGTCGACGAGAAGACGGCGGCGATCCTGTGCTACACGTCGGCGACCACGGGCGATCCGAAGGGCGTACTCTTCACGCACCGCTCGACCGTGTTGCACGCATTCGCGGCGGGTCTCGCCGAGGGCCTCGCGCTGACCCAGAACGACACCGTGTATCCGGTCGTGCCGATGTTCCACGTCAACGCGTGGGGTATCCCGTACCTCGCCCCGATGGTCGGCGCGAATCTCGTGATGCCGGGGCCCAAGCTCGATCCCACGAGCGTGATCGATCTCGTGAACGACGAGAAGGTCACGATCTCGCTCGGTGTGCCGACCGTGTGGCTTGCCGTGCGCGATGCGCTGGAAGCGAAGGACGCGTATCTGCCGTCGCTGCGAACGCTCGTGATCGGCGGCTCCGCGTGTCCGCCGTCGCTGTTCGACGATCTCGAACGGCGCAACATTCGCGTCGTGCACGCGTGGGGCATGACGGAGATGAGCCCGATCGGGACGGTCTCGCGCGTCGTCGCGCAGCTCAAGGATGCGCCGTGGGAAGCCCAGCGCGAGGTGCTGCTCAAACAGGGCCGCTTCACGCCGCTCGTCGCCTGGAAGCTGCTCGACGACGAGGGGAACGACGTGCCGAACGACGGGAAGTCGGCGGGCGATCTTTGGGTGCGCGGGCCCGCCGTGACGAGCGCGTATTTTCGCGTCGGCAACGATCTGCCGGTCTTCCGGGACGGGTATTTCCATACGGGCGACGTCTGCACGGTCGACGAGTACGGCTACTTGCAGATCGTCGACCGTTCGAAGGATCTCGTGAAGTCGGGCGGCGAGTGGATCTCGAGCGTCGATCTCGAGAATACGTTCATGGGACATCCGGCCGTGCGCGAAGCCGCCGTGATCGGGTTGCCGCACCCGAAGTGGGTCGAACGGCCGGTCGTCGTCGTTGCGCTGCGCGAGGGCAAGTTCGTCGACGAGCCGTCCCTGCGGGCCTGGATCGGCGAACGCGTCGCCAAGTGGATGATTCCCGACCGCGTCATCTTCGTCGACACGATTCCCCGCACGGGGGTCGGCAAATTCCTCAAACGCGATTTGCGCCAAACCTACCAAAATCTGCTAACCGACCCTTCGACATCAGGGTGACGGAGCCGACCCCGTCACCCTGAGCCCGTCGAAGGGTGGCCCCGCAGCGACGGGTTCGGCGGCAGGTGCGTTTCGGGGTCTGGTCGATCGGGAAGCTAAAGGGAAACCCGTTGATAGGTGCGTAATGCACCCAGCCATCGGTGCGGGATGGGTCCGCCAATGTGGTAAAAGTCTCTTTCCCGAACCGTCGTCTTGAGAGGAAGCAAAACCGTCGTGCCAGACTTCAGCGATGCCGAGCAACTGGAACTCATGTGGTCGTCCGACCCGCGGTGGGCCGGAGTCATTCGACCGTACGCGGGCGCCGACGTCGTTCGGCTGCGCGGCTCGGTCCATATCGATTATACGATCGCGCGTCTCGGCGCTGAAAAACTCTGGAAACTTCTTTCCGCCGACCCGTACGTGGCGGCCCTCGGGACGCTGACCGGCGGGCAAGCGACGCAGGCTGCGAAGGCCGGGCTCAAATCGATCTATCTTTCCGGCTGGCAGGTCGCGGCGGACGGCAATCTCGCCTCCCAGACCTATCCCGACCAGAGCCTCTATCCGGCTAATTCCGCGCCCGCGCTCGTGAAGCGGATCAACAACGCGTTTCAGCGCGCCGACCAGATCCAGCAGATGGAGGGCAAGGAGCACGTCGATTATTACCTGCCGATCGTGGCCGACGCCGAGGCCGGATTCGGCGGTGCGCTCAACGTCCACGAGATCACCAAGGCGTTCATCGAAGCCGGCGCCGCCGGCGTCCACCTCGAAGACCAGCTCGCGAGCGAGAAGAAGTGCGGCCACATGGGCGGCAAGGTGCTGATCCCGACGAAGACCGCCGTCCGCAATTTGATCTCCGCGCGGCTCGCCGCCGACCTCATGGGCGTGCCCACGGTGATCGTGGCGCGCACGGATGCAAACGGCGCGCAGCTGATCACGAGCGACGTCGATCCGGCGGATCAGCCGTTCATCTACGGCGATCGCACGGAAGAGGGCTTCTACCGTCTGCGCGGCGGCCTCGACGCCGCGATCGCGCGCGGTCTCGCCTACGCGCCGTACGCGGACCTGATCTGGTGCGAAACCTCGGAGCCGAGCATCGAAGAAGCGCGCCGCTTCGCCGCCGAGATCCACGCGCAGTTCCCGGGCAAGTGGCTCGCATACAATTGCTCGCCCTCGTTCAATTGGAAGCTCAAGCTCTCCGCGAGCGACATCGAGACGTTCCAGCAGCAACTCGCCGCGATGGGTTACAAATTCCAGTTCATCACGTTGGCCGGTTTCCACGCGATCAATCACTCGTTCTTCCAGCTCGCGAAGGAATACAAGAACCGCGGCATGGCGGCGTATTCCGAATTGCAGCAAGAGGAATTCGGCGCGGAGAAGGACGGCTACACGGCGACGCGCCACCAACGCGAAGTCGGCACGGGGTATTTCGACGAGATCGCGCAGGTCGTTGCCGAAGGGAAGTCGTCGACGACGGCGCTCCACGGTTCCACCGAACAAGAACAGTTCCACGGCGACCACGCGCACGCGGCGCACTGACGGCGCGTTCGCGATTCCACGGTAACAGAAGGGACGCCGGCGACGGCGTCCCTTCTCGTTATTTCTCGGCGAGGAGCGCCTTGACGGTATCGTCGACGAGACCGTCTTGGGAGTCGCCGATCACCGTCTTGCGCAGCACGCCGTGCTTGTCGAAGATCAGCTGCGTCGGCCAGTATTCGGTGGAATACGCATTCCAAAGCGTCTCGTCGTTATCGATTGCGACGGGCCAGACGATGCCGAGATCGGCCAGGTTCGTGACGACGTTCGCGCGCTCGCGTTCGTACGGCGTCTCCGGCGTGTGGATTCCGATGATCTCCAGATCTCCGTTACGATGCGCCTTGTACAGGGCGCGCAGGTTCGGGGTGACGTTCTTACAGTTGTAGCAGCCGAAGGTGAAGATATCGACGAGCACGACCTTCCCCCGCACGTCGGAGGCGGCGGGGCGCGTGGAGATCCAGTCGGCGTGGCGCAGGATCGGATCGAGCGTCGGCGCCGCCGTGACCGGGCGCGACGCGGCGAGCGCGACCGCGGTCGCAAGTGCGAGAGACGTAAAGGCGACCGTTGCGGAAAGCGCGGCGCGGCGGACGTTCATGAGCGAGCTCCCGAACCCGGCGGCTCCGGGTCGTCATAGAACAGGTGCTTCGGCCGAGTATAACGCCGCGCGCCTGCGCCGGACGGTAAGCCGTCTTACGCGCGCTTACGACTTTCGCGCGTGGGGAACGGTCTCTCCCATGGCCGAGATCAGCACGAATATCCCGCAGCGGCTCGACCGGTTGCCGTGGAGCCGGTGGCACTGGGTCATCGTCATCGGTCTCGGGATCACTTGGATCCTCGACGGCCTGGAAGTCACGGTGGTCGGAGCGCTCGGCTCGCGCCTCACGGATCGGACGGCGCTCGGGTTGTCCGACGAAGGCGTCGGCCACGCGGCGACGGCGTACCTGATCGGAGCGGTGCTCGGCTCGCTCGTCTTCGGGTACCTGACGGATCGCTACGGCCGGAAGCGGCTCTTTCTCATCACGCTCGGGTGGTACGTCGTGGCGACGCTGCTCACCGCGTGTTCGTGGAACGAACCCAGCTTTCTCGTCTTTCGCTTCCTCACCGGTTTCGG
>Ga0116227_10007588_pt1 | contig 21042 bp, 20 predicted proteins | sample S1TSphgellanicum_FD_89693 | JGI IMG/M metagenome (GOLD analysis project Ga0116227, IMG submission 89693) | Host-associated microbial communities from peat moss isolated from Minnesota, USA - S1T2_Fb - Sphagnum magellanicum MG | ecosystem: Host-associated > Plants > Peat moss > Unclassified...
GGTGAGGATGACAAATGAGTTCGACTTGATGTAGGTAACTTCACAACGTTCCAAGCTCTCAAGGCTACCTCCAACATCCTCTCAGTGGTGTTATAAATTTTGGCACCTCACCCCCCCCCCCCCCCCCAAACCAGAAAATAATAATGATTTTAATGTTAATTCTTTAAACCTTATAAACAACTAACAATAGCAAGATACAAAGTGCTTGTCAACCAATTATTTAATAACCTACTTTGATGCATAAGCAATTTTTATTACCCAAAATTTTTGATAACCTACTTAGCAATCAAAAAAGTTGATATTGATATCAGTAACTTATGTGTTCCCAAAAACATTTCTAAAAAAATAACCTACCTGAAAAATAAAATTATTATTATTATTGGCCAACACTAGTTAGCACCAATTTTTTGCGAGTAAGCATAAATACATAATATAAAAACTTAATCATAGTGTAGATTATTTCTACACTCATGCAAAAGAAATGTAAAAAAAAGATTTTACATTTACATGGTCCCATGTAGATGGTTTGGGGTGTGTAAGTGTAACTGTATCATATACCCTTATATCTATTTACAATCCATCCCAAGCTCTATTTATTTATTTTTTGCAATGCACCACTTTGATTGGCCTTTCACAAAAATGTTTTAATATTTTTAATGCAATCCAAATAGAAGTTTTTACTACCAACACACTACTATGGTAAGGGCTCCCTTTAGCCCACCCACATACAATACAAGCCCACACTTTTGGGCAAAGGATGTGGAACAAGTCATGATGCTATTGGGGAATATATTGGATGCATCTCACCTCACCTCGTAGGTTGAGTATAATTTTCATGCATATCTTTGTTTGGTTCATCACCATTTTTGGCCTCAAAGCTTTTACAAGAGCTTGAATACCTATTGTGATAGTTTTTTTTACTTTTTGCAATGGGTTGCATTGATTGGCCCATCACCCAAAAAAATCTGAAACCTTGGGCACACACCCCCCCTCCCATCCGTACCACCCATTCCTCCCTTATATTGTAAGTTACACATTTTGACACAATGTAATATGGACTTCCACAACCTTATATTTAAACATCTCATGTTATACATTTACATGGATGCACATGGGCCTTACACACTTACACAAATTGTAAAATAAATTTCATTATGACATTAACATTACACAAAATGTATGTCCTCCTAAATTATATACATGCACGACACTGGTAGGTACAATATGTTTGGTAGAAATTCACCAAATACATGTCCACTTTGAACTGAGAAATAAGTGCTAGGTAGTTTGGCATGGCTAGGCTAAAAATGCATGTTGCTAAGAAGCAATGCAAACATGTAAGGAATAGTGTAGTGCAATAACAAAAAAGAGAATATGGCAAAGTAAGGGAATCTAGTAATTGGTAGCCCATATTTTGACCTATAGGCCAACTACTAAAATTGTGACAATTCAATGTAGCCTAACTTAGAGAAAGGGAATATAGTTCAAAATGGAGGAAAAGGTAATTGAGTGATGAACATGAAAGTGGTGAAACATGGTTCAATGGCTTAGAATGTTCATGGAAGGAGATGGCATTCCAAGTTTTTGGATAAAACAACCAATAGAAAGACCAAACGAAGGTTCTTTGTGGCATTTGTAATTGTGGTTAATTTGTGAATAATCTTTAAATATGTTCCAATGTTCAGCAGCTATGAAAATTAGCACCAAATACCCACTACATATTAGACTAGATATATGGGTTTATAATAGTCAAAGGTGAAATTTTCAAAAAACCTGGCCATGCCTCATACCCAGGAAATGTAAAACTAAGGTACCTACCCTAATCTTTAGACTTGAGAACTTCCAAAAAATTGTTCATAACCAAATTCAAACCTTGAATAAAAATCACTTCAAGAAGAAAATTGGTTCATATCCTCTTATAATTCTCAATGTCTTCTGGGTAGGATTTAGTGTTATTTTCAACTAGTCAATACTTGAGCCTTTAGAATATTTGAAAGTGAAGAAAAAAGTTATAATTGTGTCATATTGCTATAATTCTTTCGTTTGCATGCAATACAAGCAATGATAGCATGGAATCCAACAATGGAATTGGAAAAGAGGTGTGTTGTTGTGTGGCACATTAATGCAAGACACCAACCAAATAAGCTTGTTGGCATCTTAAAACAAGTGACAATCGAAGGCAATTCGAAGAAGGTAAACTTTATATTGATTCAAGGTTCTTCAATGTGGAGTTTGAGTGTTTATTTTGTCACACAATTTTTCTTTTTTTCCATTGCATAGTCAAAAGTGACTTGACCACTTTCATTGTTCATTTTGAAGAGAGACAATTTGTTTTTTACTACATTTCAAGGCTCACCCTTCGAGTTCAAAGTTGAGAGAGAAGGAGAATCACATGTGTTTTTTCACTTGTTTAGGAACACATTGTAACCTCAAATTGTGTTGTTGAGCACTATCACCTATCAACTATTGTCTCTCCCCTAGTTGCCTTACAAACATAAAAAAATTTAAGTCATGTTTCAATTTGGTTGAACTCATATGATTTCGAATGCCTTTTGGGTCTAAACCAATTATGGTGTACCAAGCATGACTAAAAGGACATACTCCTTGAAAGATTCTTATATTTTGTTACCCATCAATTTTAATGAATCAAGTGTCAAATATTTCAAAATAAACATTTCATAAAAAAGAGCAAATTCATGGATGAAAAGAAAAGAATTACTTAGACACTTGATTTTTCTATTTTTCAACTCAAAGGGTGAGAGAGGAGAGGGATAGATGATAGTGACAACCTATAGGTGACAATCAAAATTGAAGCAATTAGCCTCCAAAACATACATGAGCAATTTTGACATGGCATTTGGTGTGAAGACATTATTCGTTGTGGGAAGACCACAAATTTTGATCAAATGTCTTTAGGATGGTTATGTGTCAAAAACTAAAATCTTGCCTATCCTCACTTGCATGTCTACAATTGAACCCACAACTCAAATCCTTCACTATTAGATTTAGGGTTTTGATGAATTTAAGCCAATAAAGATTAAAATTGTGCAATCTACACATCAACATTAAGCTCACTCTATATGTCTAAAACTGGAATATAAATGTGCTTATATATATTGGATTATATAAAGACATCATCACCCCATAAACATGATTGAGTGATTAAAAACAACACTCACCAAAAGGAAACCACAAAACCATTTACTTTCCAAGGACCAAAAAATAGGAAGAAAATTGCTTCAAGCTCATGTTTGATTACGTCAATGTAAATCATATGCAATCATTTTGCATGCACAAATACAATCTCATAATCTTTTAGTGCATGTAAAATTAGAAACACATAACAATAACAGTCATCTTAATTTTCTTGTTAAAATTTTATAGATCCATCAAATTCATTTTGCAACAATCAAGACCATAAAAGGACATTAAAAACGAGGAGAATTTTAATAGTTCCACAAGTCAACAAAGAAAAGAAAAAGGAAAGAAGAAAGGAGTTCAATATTTAGTGTACAAATGTATTATAAGATGGAAGATGAAAAGTTACAAATTTTTGAACTACTTGTAATCCAAGCTAACATAGAGTTCTTGGGGAGTCATTAAAAAGGTCTCAAAATAAAAGGTAACTTTCTAGCAAAAGTTACAAATCATTAAAAGTTTGGGCCAAATAGAAGTGAAAATTAAGTATTATAAATAGATGCTTTACCTAGATGCTCCAAGATGGAACCAAGGATGAACCATTACTAAATTGACAGATACAACCAAATATGTAAATCAAATGGGTGAATTGAATGTGATGTCAAAGCACATGGCCAAATGGACTAGATTGATTTTTAAAATACTATCAACATTTAACCACCACAACTCCATGAAAAGTCAAAATAATACATGTGGGAACAAAATTATTAGAAGCCCGAAATATATATATATATGCAAGAGTATTTATGGTAAAAGTGATGGGAACATGTAGTGGATTGAAAAGAAAAGTTAGTTGCACTCTGATGTACTTTGCTCATTCCCATGTTATAAGGCTATATAGGAGTAGTGCATATCAAGCCTTATTGTTTAGTAATTATCAACCTTTCATATATTGAGCACATAGCTAGTTGTTCACCGAACAAAGAATGAAAGAATTGTATACAATTGAGCTTGCCAATCCTTGAAGGAAAGACAAGGAACAAAATCAAGTGTAAGTGGCCAAAACTTCACCATGGGGAGTCCCCAATTGCATGTAAGGTTTGCATTTGGCAATGTAAACGCAATATGATTTATGGATTGACAACCATACCTCTTTCGAATAATCCACATGAAGTAAATTTGTAGAAATAGTTCGCGAGGAGGTGGCATCAAAACATAATATTCCAAATGTTAAACATGTGTGAGGGCAACAAGCCTGTGATAGGTTTAACATCTCTAACTTTGAAAGGGGGTAATGAGGAAGCACCTTGGGTGCTTCCTTCTAGGCTGCAGGACTACGCGAAGTTACAAAAAGTGAGAAATGAAATGAGGATACAAATGCATGCAGGAAATTGCAATTTATGGCACACATAAGGGTAAAGACTATACCCACCTCTCATCACAAATGTTGCCCAACAAATTGATAAGCTCCAGTTGTGTTTGCGCTTCTGGGTTGAACTGGGACATGAGAGCTTGAAGAATAAGCACAGCAGATGAATGAACTCCGAAAATGCCAGGGTGGGTGACCCTTACTAACCCAAGTAGTTAGTCCACAACAAGAGATGAACATCAATCTGCGGGATTGTTCTAATTTTTCTGTAGAACTCAATTGGAGGTTGCCCCTCATGAGAGCTCAGGCCTAGTGGGCAAACAACAACAAATGGCAGGTGACTACATTGTGGGAATTGCAACTTACCACGTTTAGGGTTTAGGGTTTACTTAATGTCTGCAGGGATACCTGTCTGTTGCTAGCTGCAATGTTGCATTGAGGCTTTGAGTACATTTTCCCCAGTTTCTGGTGCTACAAGAAGTGACTGAGTATTGGAAGCCAGAAAAAAAAGACCAACATTTTTAGTTATCGCTCTGACAAATATATAAATACAGCAGTTTGAATATTATGGAACACTCATCAGGGTTCTTGCACAAATTTAAATTGCAGATACTCACAGCTGACCCAATGCATGTTTGCTACAAAAACATTAACTCAATTAGAGCCGACTTAGAGCTTGAGCTGTTTCCAATTTGAGTTTGTGCAGAAAGAGCAGAGCAATCAAAGTCTTGAAAGTGGTACAGCCCGCAATTTAGGCTTGAGGTATGGCATAAGTGACCCTCAAGTATTCGACAATGTCAGCACTCTCAAACATCTTGACACCTGTATTTGGATCCTCCAAATATGGAAGCTGCAGGCACAGTCAGGCTCTAAAAGTAAGGATATTGATTACATATATCTCAGGTTGCATACTCACACGGTTATGACCACACTCATTGTCATGTTAGCTTCAGCATGTCATTGAGGAATTTTCTCTGCAATCTCACAGATATGTTCATCAAGTGCTCTGCATCTGATGTATAAACTTGAGAATGCAATCACTTGTCCTAAAAACACCCAATTTATAATATGAACAAATTCCAGCACTGACCATATCACCTAAATGTGGTATCTGAAAAGTTTGAGCTGGACCTAATTGTATCACTGTCTATACCAAACCCTTAGAAAGCAATTGTGCATTGTCCTGGTTCTCTATATAGATAGTTATCTTTAGAATCTTAGGTGGTGAGGTCCATTTTTCCGGCCCAGACCAAGTTCTTCCTCCATACAGCATCTTTCACAGATTAAAGTATTTCTAGAGGGAGACAAGAGAATATACAAGTTCTGTAATATGGTTAGAATGCTGATTCACTGAAACTTAATATCAAAAAGATAGGATAGAGCAATTCACTACATCAGGTCAAGAACTGATTACCTGGAATATGCCAGTTTTCTGCTTCAAGATATCCCTTTTTACACTTCCTCGTGCACAACTGCAACCAATCAAAAGCAAGAAGAAAGTAGCCTTCAGAATGTTGAAGCAGAACTGACTCATACAGAGTACCAATGTACAGAAAACTAAAAGACTTCTCTCCTCTCTCCATATGAAGTTAGGGAGTGAAAAGGTTCCAATACTCTTCTCATTTGACCAGCAGGCTACTAGCACCATTTTGAAGAGAATTGCCAACCAAACAAATAAACTATGAACTACTGAAGAAATGAAGAAATCACTTAATTTCTTGTGCCATAAGAAGCTATTTCTTGCAAGTTTTGGCCTGTGATGAGATTTCTTATCATACCAGATGCATAAGATATGCAACAGGAAGTAGCTCACCTATGGTACACATGTGGGAGCTCCAGCTCTGATAAGGCTTCCCGTGCAAGCTTACAAAAGGGTGATGACTGCCATCCCACTCCATCACATCCACATACACATTAGCCATCAACACAGCACCTTCTACTGACAAGACAACACAACAATTTACTTCAGCATCATGCATGGTTCATGAAAGTCTATTCAAGCTGATGCATTAGTATGTGTCATGAAGAGCAGAAAAGAAAGTGACCTCATATGCCCACAACTCAATAGGCTTTTCAGGAAGTTTGGAAGGTACATATGTAGAGCCCTGCCACCCACAGAAAGAATCAAGGATACATAGAACATTTACAGTTCATTACTCTGACTGAGTATTCCCTTTGTCAGGATTGCCAGATCAATTCATGACTCAGACCAGGGCAAACTCCAACACATCCTTTGGGGCCAAAAGTACATGAGGGCAAACTGTGTAGGTCTATGTGGCCATAAAGTGCTGAACAAATGTTGAAAAACTTGCTCATTGGGGCTTTTCTGTGCATTGATATTTCATTCCATTGATCCGAGAACAAAAGTTTTACTTTCATACTACAAGGAATTTTTGCCAATACTGTACAGTAATGTATTTTGAGTCAAAGAATATTCTTGCCTTTCCTCCACGACCGACAAGAGCCAACCCTGCTGTGATTGTCTGCAATACAAAGATCCACAGTACCACAAATCCATCCTCAACTTCAGATAAAGTCACCTACATGTCTCTGAAATTGGACCATCCCAGCCTAATATCACTGGTAAAGTATTGGCAGCATCACAGTTGACTACTGAATGAACAATAAAAACTGCACCCCTGAGTGTGATGAATGAACCGTTGGGCAAACTGACTAATGATGAGCACAACCAATGCATACTCAAGGCACTGTAAAGCTTGGGTCATGGTTCCTTCATGATATCACTTTTGTGAAAAGATTTGTCCTAAGACACATGGTCAGCCTCCCTGTTTAGTAAAATGACAGTAATTGAACATGAACCCAGAAAGCTGGTCATCATCTGACAACATACCGTCAGCATACCGAGATTCAGCAAAAGGGGGACTTTTCCATCACCTGCAATGCCACAATATCTTGAACTGTGAGGGGAATCATATGTTCATGCACAAGGACATAGTGACATGAGCCATCAAGAGCATATATGTGCATCAACTCGAAATCAGTACACACAGATAATATCACCTGGCCAGGGAAAATGCTAGGAAACCAAATGAAGAATCCAGCCCAGGTTACTGAAGAGGCAGATATAAACACCATAGAAAATAGTATCCACTGGAAGGCTGGAATTAACTGCCAGAGACCACATATGGGGTCTCCATGCACTAAGCTTGTCATCATACACCTCCACCCAGTTTACTTAAGCCATGTGGAACATGAGGAGAAAGGAGACCAGTGAGACTGATGCCAATGGAAGGAAACCCTTTCAGGAGATGTAGACTAACCATACTTGTCAACTAAGTACTTGATTATGTTGTCCGATTCATACATGGCTGTGCCTGTGTTGGGATCCACCTAGCCACCCAAAACTCTATTAATAAGACAATAAGTAAGACAACATCATGCCACTATGGCTTAATAAGGTGAGTAAGTTCTCCATGTGTTATTAACTATGTTCATTGATCCAATGCTCATATAAAGAGATTTTAAAGGTATTACGCTCAGTTACCTAGCTAGGGATTGCACACAATTATGTTAATATAGTGTAAAATCTGATTGCATTTTCCATTGTGAATGAGAGTACTCCCACAGTATGAGTACTCCTAAGCTCCATGGATGACATATCAACAAGTCAATCACCACTAGGTTGAAGAGCACACATCAAGTTTTAACTTTTTAACCACCCTAAGTTCCCTCCTACGTGCAAAACCCTAAGTACAAATACTTCTGTCACCTACGTCACTCATTGAATAACGTCCTAAAGAGAGTGCTCTGTGTGAATATTATCACATTTTATGATGAGAAATGCCAGTTGACTCCTGCTATTGGACTCAAACCATTGACCACCAGACAGACCGCCTGTGGCACTCTTCAAGTCATTATGGTCTATCTACCAATGACCATAACAACCCAGTTGCAAATTTCTGAGATTCATCGTTAAGTGCAAGCAGACAGGAGATAAGGCACATACCATGTAAGGGAACTGTTTTTTCCCACCCATCTCTATAGCTTTTGGCCGGAAGGTTGGACCATTCTTTGGGCATGGATAAAAGAGTGCATCAATGTCCAAAATGGACACTATCTCTCGCACCTGTGACACCCCAAAATCTTTGAGGTAAAGTGCATAGTTTTCACACAACAAGATTAGGAACTCCAACACTGGAAAGAAGAGACATATCAAGTGACAACAGAAGAGTAAACAGCTTAATTGGAGACAGTCACAGGACTCACAGATTAGAATTTCATATGAACAAACAACCTCTGGCACTGCCTATGAGGTAAGAAACAATGGAGGCCAAAAGAAAGTAAACAAAACCAAAGATTGCAGAAATGCTAAAATTTAAAAATCTGCAAGCAAACGAAAAAAGACAATTACTGACCTTGCGGCAAAAGGGGCAGCTGAAACATGCACATCAGCATCCAGTATCCATGTGAACATGACCCTCCCCAAACATACACACATGACCATTCCTCATGCTCATTCTGAATAATTCAAACATATAATCTGTCCTGCACACTTGTTGAATTGAAAAGCTTCCCTAGCACAAGCTACATAGGAAACTATGTGCCAACATGCAAAAAGTTACTTGAAAACAGTAATCTGCCACCAAAAAAGCATAAGAACCAATAAAGTTTTGAGTTCAAACCCTTCAAACTCATAAATCTCAATGGGTTGCTCTGGTCGGGGCCCTGGATTTCCTTTCTCCACAAACTTCCAGCCTGTCACAACACAAAGTATTCACATGTTGAGTCTAGAGGAGGATTGTATTGGTAAACAACTGAGTGTAAATCCTCCACAGGAAATAACAGTTGGCCCTGTTAAAGTAAATAGGACCTTGTGTTATATGACATGCAGACAATAGAATAGTCAATTCTTAGTGAGAGAGTATATGGCTCTTCTGTAAGTTTAACCTGAACAGTTGAAACCAGCATTTAACAGAAGAATCCACACAGTGCTGCAAATGGAATGAACAGGTAAGAATCCAGATACAAACCTGGTATCTGTATGTGACTCTTGCAAACAGACTACAGCTAATAAAACACAGATAGAGGCTCTCCACCCATGCACTATTACTATTTCAAAGGGGTAAGATCAACAAAAGACAGTGCACGGAACAATTTGAGATGTGAAAGAGAGTTTTACCAGCAAATGGGATGGCATAGGTGTCATCAGAAATTTCTGCAGCTGGGTACACGTCTATTTTATATCTGCAAAGATAAGATCCAGTACAACAAAATGCTCTGAATAAACTGCACCAGTATCAACTATTGGGAGACTTGAATAGAAAGGGCTGCTGTATTTTAGCTCATAGAAATAGTAGAGTGAATAGAACTCAAACAGATGAGGACCAGTACCTACAAAAAAAAGTACCATTTGCAGGAAGAAAGTCCATCCCTTACCAACTACTCTCCCCACCTCTTCAAATGGCAGAGACCATTGAGAAAACAAAAGAGAAGATAATAAAACTCCTTACTGGTGCATCCCAGATTGGAAACAGCACAGAGTATCTGAGAAAAGAGGTAATTCTACAGATTCAAGGTTTGCATTTACAAGCTGGTATTAGAAATACCACAGGGAGAAAATTTCACACAGATAATGAACCACTCAAAGAATCAGCTGAGAGACAGCCTATCAAGAGCTTCAATTCCAAACCACTCAAAAAATCAGCTGACAGACAGCCTATAAAAGCAGACAATGGTGTTACAGTAAACACACTTATTAACACTGTTTGTGAGAACAGATTTGCAACTGATAAAATGCCATCATGCCTTTAACTTGTGAGCAGCAGATCTTAGTTGTGTCTTTTAGTTAGGGATTTGAAGCACAGGCATTGAACACAACTAGAGGGGATGGTACACATAGATGCAACAATGTATTCAACCAAATACATCATCAGATTCAGGAAGCATGAGGAGTTGTTGCACATACATACCCTTTGACAAGTGCACCTGAGCCAAATCTGAAAGGCACACTTAAAGAGCTGCCAAGAATAGCACCAATCTGATCAGGCCGAACTGAAAAGCGACTTCCCTTGAACCCAGAGGAGGAGGAGGAGCCTTCACTGCTGATGCTAGGAGGAGAAGGAGGCTCCTGAACCTCTGTGGAAGATGAGGAATCTTTCAGATCAGCCCTCACTATACTTGTCGACCGTTCACTGCTTCCAATTGTGTTCATTGATTTGTACCTTTCACCTGTCTTAGATGGAATGCCTGATAGAATTGATGGTTGCAAGGCTGCCGCCATCTGCATCCACATTGCAGCTCCTGTTATCCCTTTTTCCCTTTAGAATTATCTTGAACCTTAAACCCTTATTGCAAATCCTCAACAGCAATCATGGCAACTAAACAAATGGTATCACACTCATCCAGTACCTACCTGCTCAGAAAAAAGTACACTAAAAGTCCTTTAGTCTGTCCCACAACTCTGTAATGCACAAAAAGGTTTTCAGTTATCTCTGAACCTCTGCAAGTCTCCTTGAGAAACTTGCCTTCTACAAGGAATTGATTTTGTCTCTCCACTCTGTGGAACCAATTCTCTTATGTCTAAAGCTTTACTGCAAAACTCCTTCCAGTTCTTGACTTCTCCACACCTCTCTAAAACATCATCACAATGCTCCATTCCTCTCAAAAGTTATATAACAAAATACTTCAAGATATGGTTACTTTCCTTCAGTTTACCACATTTTGGCTTCCATTTCTCTGATTCAGTACACATGTACAACAGAATGTCCTTCAGAATTTACCGCATTTTGCTTCCATTTCTCTGATCCTTTACTAAGTGTCTAAAAAAGCTTACTGCAAAACTCCTTTCAGGTTCTTGACTTCTCCACCACTCCCCAAACCAACACAATGCTTCAATCCTGTCAAAAGATATTAACAAAGCATTCAAATTATGGTTAATTTCCTTCAGAATTTACCACAATTTGCTTCCATTTCTCTGATCCCTTGCAGTTCTACAACAGAATTTGCCAGTCTTTCTCTTGACACAATCCAGATTCGACATTCCACATCTTCTTCACCTCTTCTGCGTCCTCAATATTATTGTACACCACAATGATTGGAATTGGAATTTCTAAGTGACTTTTTTCCTCCACAATTCTGCCCGCAACATGATCATACGGCGATTCTTTAACAACATACAAGGAATGGCCGCCGTTATTTCTTATCATTTTGCAACAAAAGAACTCTATCAGTTTCTATTTTTCTTTTCTTTCAGGAAGCTCAGCACTTCCCTTCTTCCAAAACTGAGAAAAATTATGGTTACCGCATAATCATAAAACCGCAGAGCTCTTGACAATACCAAACGCTTTGCGTTGAATCGTCCCTACATATATTTTTATTTTTATTTTTCCTTCCGGTTATGCTCTCGCCACTAGGTACCAAAGAACGCGTTCATATCTTCCGTGACTCCGACATACTTTCTTTGCAGCAGTTTGTTCACTTCCTCCACACATTCTTATCACCAAAATTTATTCAAAACCTTGACCAAATCTGAGATGAAAAACAATTACGCACCTTTCTTCAATGATAGGTAATCCGCCCCTAGTCTTCAACCAGATCCGCGCTCTCCTAGAAGCACATCTGTTCAAGACTAGTGAGATTTATGCAATTTGTTTGCGCACTGCACGCCATAGCCGTGTAGCTTCTTTCCTTTTCTTAAGGTCACCTCCTCAAATGGACTTTTGTGTGCAGGAGCAGCAGTTCTCCAGTGGATAGGGTTTAGGGTTTAGCTAAACTAGAGCTAGCTTCACACCTGGAGTTTTTTTTTAAGTGCAAATTAAGCAGCTTTTTTTTTGCTGGCTATATATAGCCAAAAGCGAAACAAAAAATTACAAGTGCTGAAATGATTTTTTTTACATTTCAATAGCCAATAATTTGAATTTTTTTTAATATTTCCAAATATTTATCTATATAGGCTTCAAGTAAGTAGCCAAAAGTATAGAAAGATGTATTTGAAATTTTATTTTCATGTTTAGCTTTTAACCAAATTTTGTTTAAATGTTCCAATGGATGATTGGAATTTTGGCTACATCACAAAATTGACCCAAAAACATTGATATTTGTTCAATGTTAAGGATCAAAAAAACAAGAAGCCCATTCACATATCCAATGTTATGTAACAAAAGTAATAACATGGTGTCCTTGCTATCGTGTGCACATAGGACAATAATGTTAAGCCCAATGTTTATTAAAATTGAATCTTCATAAAATGAAGATTTGGAATCTAAAATACAATATTTTGTATGAGGATAAAGTTAAGCTTGTAATTCATTGTTAACAAAATCTTAAAACAACTTTCTCCTAATCACCTCCCCATCATCACCACAAAAAGCATGGGAAGCTTGCACAAGTTCCTCTTCACTATTGTAAAAAGAAAGCTTGAAATCATTCTTCCTCATCATCACTACACAAAATGTTCAACTACACCCATATTGTTCCTACCATTAGTATTAGAGGAACATCAAAAGAAACAAGCATAGTACTTTCCATTTGTCATGCTACAACATCAACAATTGAACAAAATCAAAAGTAAACCAACTATCGAAATAAATCACAGAAGTAGCAAATTGAAAAACAAGAAAACCTTCAAAGCTCTAGGCAAATGGATGTAGTTCTACACAAATGTTTGAAAACACCATCTTCAACTTTAACAATTGTAATCACACACTTTCATTCTCAAAAACTAGTTTGCATTGCTCAAATGACAACCATTTTCCATCTAATAGACAAAACACAACATCAAGTCATGTTTCAAATTCTTGTTAACACTAACTTGTTTGCAATTGAAATTAACATTTTCAAAGTTTTGACAATTGTAATAACACAAATGATTAAAATTCAAACTCCCAAAAACCAACTTACCTTATTCAAATTATAACCATCTACCATCTAAAAAAAAAAAAATAGAGCACCAAATCCTTTTCAATTTCCTATTAACACTAACTTTTTCACATTTCAAACCACAATCTCCATTTTTTTTACAATTATAACATAAATAATGAAATTGAGAATTGTCAAAAATTAGTTTGCATTTCTCAAATTGTAACCATCTTGCATTTTGTTCCTAGATTATATCAAATTGTTCATATTGTAACCATCCAACATTGATCATATTACATTTCTTAAATTATATCGTATTTCTTTAATCTACAAATAAATCATCAAATCATTTGTCATTTTTTTTTGTTACAACATGTTTACAAAAGAATGTAAAAACATGCAACACTATGTCCCCAAAATTCTGCACCTACCATTAGCCCAAGCCGAAAATGGTGACCAATAGTTTTGGATATAAAAATTTCATGCAACTAATGAAAAGGTTTAACATGCATTCATGATGGGCCCAATTTTTTTTGTTTTGGGGGTGGGGTGATGGGAGGTTTTTTTTTGTTTTTTTCCTTGTTCCCATGTGTTCCCAACATTTTTTCATCATGATCCCATGGAGTTCCCTAAGTTGTCAAGTTTTTCCCCAAGATGTTCCCAATAGCATTTCAATTTTATCCCATATGGTGTGCCCAAAGTTCAATTTTCATGTATATAAACTAAAAAGGTAAATTAATGAGGGACACATTTGTTTCTATTTTGCAATTTGTTCAAAGAAGTATTTTTATTGAGATGCCCAATGTTCCAAAAACAACTAATGATGGGTCAATTGATGTGGCCCCTTCCAAAAAACAAAGTTGTGAACATGTGCCCATGAACTAATTAATATGAATCACATTATGTCCCATATCCACTAAATACCACTAGTTTATAATTAGGGGTATAATTAGCCCATCAAAGAAAAAAAACAAAGGAAAAAACAAAGTTACCACCATCAATTCAAATGTGTCAATTGAAGTTCAAACAAGAAAATCAAGATAGTTAAATTAGAAGCACAAGAAAATTCTTGCATTCATAGAAGCAAAACAAGATGAACACGTAATAGCATTGGATAAATTGACATGTGAAACATGTTTGAGACTATTCTAGAACAAAATGGAAAAGATTTCCATGATTGTCACATGGTTGCAAGATTCTCTCAACACATTGGAAATGGCCTTACACACAAAAACAAATAAGGGTCAATCTAAAGAGATTTCAAGAACAAAATTATTATATGTCCAAAACTAACCACAACAAAGAATACTCAATATTGAGGCCATGAAACAAGTTTGATGCATTCCATTTGGTGCATTTTTTTCATAGGAACATCCATGACATGTTACTAGACTTCACAAGAAATAAGCCATTGGGATTGAATATAAGTGTTTACAACATTCATGAAATTTCGAACAAAATGTGAGTTAAAAATAAAAGAACCCATTGGTGTAATTGAGTTCAATAAAGAAAACATTAACCTTTATGCTTTTGTATGTCCTCTAGGAATTAATCATGTGGTCAAACACCTCAAATACCATCTCTTGTTCATCCAAGGTTGTTCACCAAGGCTATGATTAAACCTTTAATTGAACCTTTGAATGACAACCAAATGCACATTCAAACCAACATTCCAATCAACATTCATGTGTCAAAGCTTCAAACACCAACCTTACTAAAAACAAATTATGTTCATAATACAAACAGTGGATCTTGGAATTTGGATAATATAAGTGTTAATTGTAACTATTGTTTTGCACATAAAAACATCCAATAGACAAAACATAAAAAGGAATTACATATTTGTTGATTCAATTGACAAGATATGTGACTCAAACATGCTTATGGAAGAATAGTTATGTCAAATCCAAAAGACCATCTTTGAAAAAAAGTTACAATACAAGGCCATGAATATGATCAAAACAATCCTAGGTTCAATGAAAATCATGTGCACGGTATCTATGAAAGACAACATCAGTGGAAGTGTGAGTAATGTTAACTTGTTTGCATAAAAGGTTCTAAATGAATTGAATTTAACAATTAAAGTTTCAATTGACAACTTGGGGAATCTAACAACTAATAAAGGGAATTCTACCAAGAAAATGAAACCTTAATGAATTTGAATCTAATAACTAAATGTTCATGAATTGCCAATTTGGGGATTCTAAAAATGTCAACAACTAAAGGGAACACATGACAAAACGAAAAAACAAAGTTGAATGGACTTTGACAATCAAAATTTTGATGCAAGATAAGGTTAAAATTGAATTATATTTGCTAATCATATAACATTTCTTTGTCATCCAAATTAACACATAATTCTGTAATGTGGGAGCTCTAGATTTTTCATGGTTGTAAAATGTATGAACTATTTTTATTTAAAGATCTACATTGAACTTGTTATCAATGTTCACTTCCAAATGGACATGCATATTATATAGTTTTCAATAATTATCTTCAATTGTTGAATACAAGATTTTGTTTGAAACCAAAGCATGTTATGTAAAGACAATAGCAAATGATCACATTTAATATGAAGGATACATTCAAGTCTAACTTTGTTAACAATTCTCGAAAGTTTTTTTAAGTATGCCAAAGGCATTCTCCATAACTAGGTGACCCTTCTTATGTTTCATGTTGTATAATAATTTTAAGATAAAATGTTCCCCTTTTTTTGTATAAGGTCATTATCCATGATATCAATGAATACCCTCATCACCTTGAAACTTGAAAGACCAACAATGAAGGGGAGTGAACTTGAGATTTTAAAACCGAACATAAAGGGTCTAGGGACCATCTATTGGTGGAGGAGAAGGCCTATTTGAAAATGGCTATTTTTTGCTAAAGGGATAACATTTAAGGAAATAATTTAGTTTTAGTTGAATTTGTAAAATCATATTTGCAATTTGTTTTTCCATATTAATTTGCAGTCAAACATTATTAAGTGATATTGATTGTAATTTGTATTGATTTCATTAGAAAAGGTGTGAACTAAGATGAGGTGTTGTTAGGAGACATATATACTTTCAATGTGAACACTAGGAGTTTTTAAAGTTTTTGTTGTTTTTGTCAACTTTCTGCACATCAACAGTGGAAAGGTTTTCCATCATTGTCTATTTCCCCAAATTGGCCATTATTGTAACAAATTCATGAGAGCTTGTTAAATGAGGTAGGAAGGTTTGTTGTTTGTAAGTAATTATGCAAGATTTATTTCAACAAAATTGTTGTGTGGTGGAGATGAAAGCGAACATTGATGAAACTTTGAAGGTTGATGGTGGCAATGGAAGATAAAAGGAGGAGGAAGGAAGGCTTTCGATAAACAATAGAGCTAAGTGATAACGTGAAATATTAGTAGAAATGTTTTTTTTTTGTTTGAATAGTTGTTGATTTCTTTTCCATTGTGCCCACCTACTTTTGAGACAAATGTGCAATATATGTACTTAACAAGTTTTCTATGAAGGGTTGATGTTGAAGTGTGATGACAATTCAAAGTGATTTTAATTGTAGACAGATAGGCATGTACAACAATGTAATAACCATGCATTGGTGAAGGAAAGAACCTAGGGTCCAAAACCTAATTTGTGTGTTAGATTCTATGTAGTGAGGAAGCAACTAGAAACTCATTGGGGTATCCTTGAGCTAGTTTTGCAAAACGTTGAATCTCAACCTTAAGTCTACATGAGAGTGTTTGCATTGCTTGTAGTGGTTCATACATGAACCTGGTGGTTACCTCCTGCACAAGAAATTGGGAAATAGTTGAATGGTGGGTTGTAGAAAATTATGCTTTAGAATGCATCAAAGCATGAGTTCAAATAAAAACATTACATGTTAGGAGATGATATACATAGCTCTAGAGACTAAGTGCACATTGAAAGAACTGATATTTGGCCATACCTTTAGAAAACAATATTGTTGGGTTTATCCTTGTAAGAAGTATGTGGCAAGTAGTCATGGTTGATAAAAAAGGGTGTAATGATGCTTAGAAAAGCTTAATTCATTTGCAAAAAAATCATGAAATTCAAGTCTAGCTAGTCATGAACATGCACTAAGATGAAGGATTAGGTTTTCTTATTAGGATCTAGAGATTATTTTGATGCACATCATTGTGCTAATCAAGTCATTTGAATTCAATTGTTGGACTACAATGTTGTGATCATATTTATAAGGAAGTTTTCATTAGTTCCTTTTTTTGTTACAAAGGGACTTTAATATCAAAATGTGCTACAACCAAAGCAATGCGTTTTCTCTTTTGGTGAAATTTTACATCACTGTGACAAAAAAAAAACTAATGTGATTCATACAAAGGTTCTTTTTGAAAAAAAGGTCAAAAAAACACTTAATTTTGAGGAATTTTTTTTTGAAATTTGGCCAAATTTAGATAATAGCTTAAAACAACATGTTGCAACATGTTGCTAAAATACAATGTAATTTTTTATTCTATGTGAAGATCTAATTAAAACATTAATTTTGATGGAAAGTAAAAACAAGTAAAGTTTATTTGAAATCAAAAATCCATATTATTAATTTTGTTGTTTGGCATGAGGAACAATTATCTCCAAATTGGAAAAAAGAGCAAATAATAAATTTCATTTTTGAGCCTTTAGGTTTGTAAATCAAATAAATAGGAGACTTTCTTTCTTTTGAAAAACGTTTTAAAAATGTGTTAGTGAAAATGTGATATGGGTTGAAATTAACCTTTCATTAATTTGAAGGTTGCAAAAGACCTAAACAAAATTTTAAGAAAAGTAAAAAATGGGCATCACATATAAGAAATGTGCCACTTGCTTAATATATTTGTTTATAACATGACATTAACAAAACTGAAACTATCTAAGATCGATTATTTTTGTTTCAATGTGTAATTATCATAGAAGTGTTTTGTAGTACCTACAACCCAAAAACTCAATGTTAATGTCATAAAATTGAATAAGTTTATAAAAATGGAAGATGGAATGTTTGGAATTTAAAACTCATGGGAATTGTGGTAGGAAGTGAATTGTAATGTGTAGCAATGGAAATTGTAATGTGTTATTGATTAGTTGAACTTCTATAGCTATAACAATGTTTTAAATCATTAATGATAGATGTGATAGTAACAAGTTCACATACATAATTTTTTTCAAATTTTGTTGTGGACAACAATTCATTTTCATTTTGAAAAACACATTTTGTAATAATATGTTATAATAAAATCCTTCTATGTTGTGTATGGGATGGAAATTTGTAAATCTTGTTAGTTTGTTACTCTTGCAAATAAAGTTTCCTAGGTCATCTTGACCATGACATTTTAAAGTGGGATGTTATGATTTCTCATATTCAAGTTTTGTTAAATATTGAATAAAATTCATGTTGTCAAAATAAGTAAGTCAATTATTGTAGACATCTAAGGGATGGAACCCTAAAACTCTTGATTTTGTGATGATTTTTGTACGCATGTGAGGAAGTTTTGAATCAATGTATTCTATCATTGTATTTTTTTGAACCAATGGTATTTGTAAACATGTGAGTACGACTTCTACAAGAATCATGTTTGTTGATTATAAGGGAGGGTATGAATTGAAGTTACACTTGTGAAACATTTTGTAGGCCTAAACATTTTACAATCTTTTGGTTTAAATTTAATGGTCCATATGGTTCACATTTCATGGTATATTTAAAGAAATAATAAGACCAATATGAAGAAGTAGTGCGTTGAATGTTGAGATGGGAACTCCATAAAAAAACAATGATGCATGGTATGGCACAACATTGTCATTTTCATATCTCAAGCGATAATATTCCCAACAATTGGTGTAATTGTTATATTTAGATTATTGATTCAATTGCACATTGAGTGGGAACCCATATTTGCATTGATTTTTTAAATTTATTTAAATTACATTTATTTCCACATGTATGAAATTTTTTTCATTGCAATTTTGTAAAGTGTGTTTGTATTTTATATGTGTTGTATAAATCTTTTTTTTCATCAAATGTTGTAAGAATAAATGCAACAATTTTATTTGTGATATTTTCAATGTCATTTCTACAACCCAAAGAATGATGTGTGCATGAAGTAAACCATGTTGTTGAATTTCATAACATATTACATATGCCTTTATAATGCCAAGTAAATGCAGGTGTGCTGATAATAAAAGTTGTTGCATGAATTTGTCGACTCATGAAATTGTATGACACATTTTATTAGGCAATCTTTCCAATTTAATGATGCATGTAAATATTTTACATAATATTTTACAATTTTTTCAATATCAATAATTTGTTCCCAACATAATGAACTCATTTTGTCAATTATCGATATTACAAAATAATGTGACATGCCAAATTGTTTGACCATGCATAAAAGGTCTTGTAGTTATGTTTTGTGCCATTGAAGAATGCCTTCTATGTTTGCAAGAAGATTATATTTAATAACATGTTTAATGATATCTTGTTCAATCACTTTTGGGTTTTGTATTTTACATGTTTTCATGTCTTTTTCAAAACATGTTTTTGAGGTTTCTTTAATGAATTATAATGTTTGACATAGATCATACATGAAAAATAGGTATGGTTTGTATAATGTAAAAGGTGAAAATAATGTAATCATCTTGTATTTTAAGTATTCATTGAAAGATATAATAACATCATGAGCTCCATGTTTGTGCATGGGAATAAAAAAGGAAATAATGTCATTTCAAGTGAAAGGGCTTGTATTTAAATATTTAATGTGGTTTCTTTTACAAATATTGTTCCATATTGTTGTTTTTCCTTATTTGTTTCATGTTATTCTACATGTCCAATTATGTAATAAGCTTTCTTTCTAAAATTAGATGTAGTATCAACTCACATGTCAAATAAAAAGGTTAGGTTGTATATTAATTGGAATGTCCATGTTTGGGAACCCTATGTTTTGTGTGGGTTGTTCTTCAATTATATGCTGTATTGCATCTAGTGTGAGAATGCACGTGCTACTTTTTTAATGTGATTGTTCAAAAATGGTTTTGTATGTTTGAAACCAAAGATTTAATTTCATATTTTGTGATAGTAGTGGTGCTAGTAAAGTAGGTTTCTTCTGCATTAAAATTGTGATCCAAGATGCCATCCTAACTTAATAAACAACTATTCAATAAGTTTCTATTATTTGACTTGTGGCAAAGCCCCAATTTTGTGATTGCATATGTAATCCAATCTCAAAGAAAGATAATAATTGCACATGGAGTGGGTGTGTAAAGAGCAATGTGGCCATGTATGGTGGTGCTTGATACACTACATAAGTTGCATTCCAAGGTTTTTTTTTGTTTGAACGGCACTTGTTACAAAGGTACATGAAATCTCCATTATTGCAACTTGTGTGCTATCATGACATTTGCCATTGTTTATGGTGTGCAACCATTTTGTTTGTTTGATGTGTTATTGTATTTGTTATATCTTTTTTTGTAATTTTTTTTATTATTGAGTTTCACAATTCCACAAATTGCACAAAATTGCATTTTTTGAAAAAGGGAATAGACTTATATTGTCCATTTTTCATGTAATTCATATCTTGAGTTCCAAGTTTGACCACAAGGTTGGAATATTTTTGTCATCGTTTTTTCACTTTGTCATAAATATTTTGTTTGAACCCTTTTTTTTTTTAAATTCAATTTTTATATTGGACATGATGTTTTTATATTTACTAGTGTGAACCCGGTGCATAA